>Ga0206895_1088_pt2 | contig 26410 bp, 24 predicted proteins | sample Alteio_BWOrgHeat_51_FD_152967 | JGI IMG/M metagenome (GOLD analysis project Ga0206895, IMG submission 152967) | Enriched cells from forest soil in Barre Woods Harvard Forest LTER site, Petersham, Massachusetts, United States -... | ecosystem: Environmental > Terrestrial > Soil > Temperate forest >...
ATCCTTTGCCGGAATAAACCTGCGGGCCAAGATCATTCAGGCTGTCGTTCTTTTTTGTGTTGATGGTATACAGCAGCGTGGTTATCTGCGGAAACTGTTCCAGTAACTGATCCAGTAATTTTTTCCGGTTCGTTTCATCTTCATAGCCCAATACAATATTGATCATCAGCTCGCCGGTGGTTGTGTTCCGTACAAACATATTCCGCAGCCATCCCTGATGAGCGCGTGTATTATAAAACGGGAGTTGATGATCGATCCCAAACTGCGCAACTGTTTTACGGATAAGATTGGTGGGCTCTTCCTGCAAATGGCAGGTATCGATTTCAACAACCTTATCAAAAAAACCACGTGCATGAAAACCCGCGGCTCCTGCCTGCTCGTCTGGTGAAATACCTGCCGCTTTCATCCGCCTGAATTCATCAGCCGGAATAAACTTACCGGTAGCAAAAGTATATTCCAGTTTGTTACGGTATTGTTTGGTTTTGTCTGCGCCAATGATCGGCGACATTTCCGGCAGCCATACTTTGCCGATCCTGCCAAGATTATCGCTCACCTGTTTTTGTTTGTAAAAAAGTTGCTTCTCATACGGCAGCATCTGCCACTGGCAACCGCCACACACACCAAAATGTTTACAGAAAGACGTTACACAGTCGGGCGAGAGCGAATGTATTTTAATGGTATGCCCTTCAGCCCAGTCGGCTTTATTTTTCGATAACTGAACATCCACCACATCACCCGGAACGGCTCCTTCAATAAAGATCACTTTGCCATCAACGCGCGCCAACGGTTGTTTATGTAAGTTGCAACCCGGCAACACAGGCGAGGGATCTTTCGTTACTGGATGAAAAATACAGTGTACAAAAAATTCAGCCGGTAGATATGTTTCCGCATACGTTGCATATTGAAAATGTGGTGCAGTTGAAATTGAGAAATACCTGATCAACCTCTGCCCCTAAAGGGGTAAAGACCGCCCTTCTCCCTTTTAGGGGCGGGGTAAAAAGAAAAGGAATAAAAAGAAATAAGATGACAGAATTCCGACCCAGCCGTTTTCAAATATTACCCACCGTGGTAAAAAACCTGTTGATCATAAACGGGTTGGTATTTCTTGCGCAGAATACATTGAACAGCCCTTCATTTAATATTGATGATACGTTTGCTTTGCACGCATGGCAGAGCGATCTGTTCAAACCATGGCAGTTGCTCACGCACCTGTTCATGCATGGCAGCTTCTCGCATATCTTTTTAAACATGCTTGCGTTGTGGATGTTTGGATCTGTACTCGAAAATGTATGGGGCTCTAAACGCTTCCTTACCTTTTATTTGATATGCGGATTGGGCGCTGCATTAATGCACCTGCTTGCATTGAGTTATGAAATGATGCCGTTGATGAAAGATTATGCGGCCCTCTTCCAGGAGCAGGCGTTGAAAGACCCGATGGAACATAATGCACTGATCCGCTTTTTGCAAAGATACCATGTGTTTGAGGATCCTGATGGCATTATCAAAGCGCTCCAGACACAACCACTCGATCCCGTAAGTGCAGCAAAGATCTATGACGGCATCACAAATTATTACCAGCATGCTATCAGTGGCGCAACGTTAGGCGCCAGTGGTGCAGTGTTTGGCGTGCTGGCAGCATTCGGCTATCTTTTTCCCAACACATATATTTATATGTATGCATTGATACCTGTAAAAGCAAAATGGTTCGTTCTGTTCTATGCCGCGCTGGAAATATATGAAGGCATTGCCAACTCTGCCGGCGATAATGTAGCGCACTGGGCGCATGTTGGCGGCGCACTGGTTGGATTATTGATCGTGATCACATGGAACAGAACAAATAAAAAAACGTTCTATTAGTGCAGTAGTTTATGTGCAAAGGATAAAAATAAAACATGGCTCAATCATACAAAACAAACAGGAATATTTTACTGGGGCAGGATAACAATGCATTGGTATTGCTGTTCGCTGCAAATGCTTTGATCTTTGTTGTGCTCAATTTTATCAAGATCGTTTATTTTTTGTCCGATACGCCACTCGATTTTTTTTACCGGCAGGTATTGAACTGGTTTACATTGCCCGCATCTGTTGATATATTGTCGAGCCGTCCGTGGACGATCGTAGTTTACATGTTCACACACCACAGCATATGGCATTTGATCAGCAGTTTATTATGGCTCTGGTGTTTCGGATATATTTTGCAGGATCTTACAGGTAACAATAAACTCATTCCAATTTATCTCTACGGGGGTTTTATCGGCGGCCTGGTATTTTTATTGACCAATAATCTTTTTCCCGTATTGGAACGAAGCCTTGCCACAACAGAACCTATGCTGGGTGCGGGTTCGGCGGTAATGGCAGTAGCCGTTGCCACCACAACGCTTGCGCCCGATTACAGGGTATTTCCATTGATCAATGGCGGTATACCGATATGGGTGCTCACCCTGATCTTTGTAGCGATCGATTTTGCCACACTCGCCGGCGGCAATGCAGGTATCGGTGCAGCACATCTTGCCGGCGGCGCTGTTGGCTATTTATTTATCCGGCAATTGCGAAGAGGAAACGATTGGGGTGCATGGATGAATCATTTTGTAGACTGGCTCGATGACCTTTTCCGCCCCGAGAAAAAAAATAAAAAAAAGGCGCCCGGACAAAAATTATTCTACAAGGCAGATAAAAAGCCATTCGAAAAAGTATCCAACATAACACAACAACGCCTTGATGCGATCCTGGATAAGATCAATCAACAAGGCTACCAGTTTTTAACTGATGAGGAAAAGGAATTTTTGAAGCGCGCGAGCGGGGAGGATCTGTAACGTGAGGCGTGAGTTTTGACTTTCATACATTTCCCATTCAACTCACGACTCACGTCTGACGACTCACGCCTGACGCCCTCACGAAAAATCAATCCCACCACCACACTTCTTTTTTCGGTAAATTTATCCCATGGCAAAAAATGCTATGCGGCGGGTTACCAAAACAATATTTATTACGATCAACCTGATCATATCATTGTTGTTCCTGGTCGCGTGCCTGTCTCCTTATATCAATCCTGCCAACTGGTGGCTGAATGGGTTTACCGGGCTTATCGTTCCATACCTGATCCTGGTACTTATCTTCTTTGTTATTTTCTGGATCACTGTAAAACCACGGCTGGTGTGGATCCCATTGATCACTTTGCTTGCAGGATGGCAACAGCTCATCGTTGTATTTGCCTGGCACCCCGGCATGGGTTTCAGTAAACAAAAACACGACGCGGTTTTACGCATTGTTGACTGGAACGTACAAAGTTTTAACGGCCTCAGTAAAACAAAACAGGAAAAAAAATTAATGCCAAATGAACTCGCTGCAACTGCAGCCCGATATTATCTGCATGCAGGAATTCAACAATGCATCCAATGCAGATAATATTTCATTGTTCAAAAAACAATATCCCTATCATTATTTTTCCAGAGATTACCTGCGTGCAAACGGCACGTACCAATCAGGCTGTATTATATTTTCACGCTTTCCTATTGTTGATACCGGGCAGATCCAATATCCCGTGGCAGAGAGCCTTATTTATGCAGATATAGTAAAAGGAGAAGATACCATCAGGATCTATACCACGCATCTGCAGTCGTTCAAATTCAAAAAAGAAGATTATAATGATATTGAAAAAATAAAGGAACAGGATGATGAAAGCCTTGCTGCATCAAAAAGTATCATGCGAAAAATGAAACTGGCATTCAGCAGGCGCGGTGTACAGGCAAATATTGTGAAGGAAGAAATTGATAAGAGCCCTTATCCATCCATTATCTGCGGCGATTTTAATGATGTGCCCAATTCATATACCTACTTTCACATCAAAGGCGATAACAGGCAGGATGCGTTCCTGCAGAAAAGTTTTGGTATCGGCCGCAGTTTTATTGCGCTGGCGCCCACACTGCGTATCGATTATATCCTTCCCACCCGCCAGTTTGATGTAAAACAGTTCGAGATGGTAAACGACGACCTCAGCGATCATATTATGCTGGTAACTGACCTTGTTTTAAAAAAATAAAATTACCTTCGCTTCAATGAGATACCCGCACAGATATGGCTGTTGTTTTTGTTGTTGTTAATACAACGTTCCGTTTATGGCGTTATCGCCTGTTCAATCATCTTCCAAAATGTAATTATCCATAACACATGCCACTTAAAGTATACAATACATTAACACGCCAGAAAGAAACATTTGTTCCGATTAACCCGCCGTATGTTGGCATGTATGTTTGCGGCCCAACAGTGAGCGGCGAAAGCCATCTGGGCCATGCACGCCCCTATGTTACATTCGATATTTTATATCGTTACCTTATTCACCAGGGATATAAAGTGCGATACGTGCGCAACCTTACAGATGCCGGGCATTTTGAAGAAGAAGGCCGCGAAGCGGAAGATAAGATCAGCAAAAAAGCCATACTAGAAAAATTAGAACCCATGGAGCTGGTGCAGAAATATACCAACCTCTATCATTGGGCAATGACGCGATTAAATAATTTACCACCAAGTATAGAACCCACTGCAACAGGGCATATTATTGAACAGATAGAAATGATCAAACAGATCATTGCAGATGGATATGCGTATGAAGCCAATGGCTCTGTTTATTTTGATGTAGAAAAATATAATACAGATTATTCAAAGAAAGGACAGCCTTATGGAATATTAAGCGGCCGCATTTTAGAAGACCAACTTGATACGACACGCGAGCTTGACGGGCAGGATGAGAAAAAAGATAAAAACGATTTTGCTTTATGGAAAAAAGCGCCGGCAGAACACATCATGCGCTGGCAAAGCCCATGGGGAGAGGGTTTCCCGGGATGGCACATCGAATGCTCGGCTATGAGTACAAAATATCTGGGTGATGAGTTTGATATACATGGAGGCGGAATGGATCTGCAGTTTCCGCATCATGAATGCGAGATCGCGCAGAGTACGGTTTGCAATCACAAAATGCCCGCACGTTACTGGATGCATAATAATATGATCACCATTAACGGGAGAAAGATGGGTAAGAGTTATAATAATGTGATCAAGCTAAGCGAGCTGTTCAGCGGCGATAATCCACAACTCGAGCAGGCATATCATCCGATGACCATTCGGTTTTTTATCCTGCAGAGCCATTACCGCGGAACATTGGATTTTAGTAATGAAGCATTACAGGCATCTGAAAAAGCATTGAAGCGGTTGATGGAAGCGTATGAGTGGATTGAAAATCAGTCTGGAGTTAGTAGCCTGGAGACTGGAGTTGATAAGGGTTTGGATGAACGTGTAAAAAAATTAGTGAACGAGTTTGAAGAGTTCATGGATGATGACCTGAATACGGCGAAGGTGGTAGCGAATATGTTTGAGCTGGTATCGGTGATCAATTCAATAAAAGATAAACACATTGCTGCCGGTTCGTTAAGTGAGTCAACTGTTGATTTACTGAAACAGCAATTGAAAATTTTTATCGAAGACATATTCGGCTTAACAAATGAACGCGCAAATGATGATGGTAAATTAGATGGCGTTTTGCAACTGCTGATCGATATCCGCAAAGAAGCCAAGAGTCGTAAAGATTTTGTAACCAGCGATAAGATCCGTAATGAACTAGCTGAACTGGGCGTGCAGTTAAAGGATGAGAAAGATGGTGGAATGAGTTATACGATCGCTTAGTGATTTACGTCATTGCTTCGTTCCTCGCAAAGATGTTAGCGTTTACCAGATCGGTAATTCAAAACATGCGCACTAACGATACAAATCACCGCAGGTAATAAAAACAAGTTACTCCATTCGTGCCAGGCCATCTTCGCAATCAAAAAAACAAAACCAACTGCGAACACAAATAACGGCAACCATTTTTGGTGATGTTTTTTATAGCCATGATATAATGCAACAGAACCAACTGCAAAGGCAATCGCGATCATCAGGTATTCAAACTGCGGATTCTCAATAATATTTATTCCGAATAAAGGCAGGCTGCTCATAAATAATGGCAATACGGCGCAATGAATGGCGCAGGCCAGTGAAGCCGTGATTCCCAACCCATCCCAATTGATCCTTTTTAGCATGAAAAGCAAAGTTAATATAATGCAACATTGTTGCAAAATATTAATTGTAATCAAATACTGCTACGTAACTTTGGCCGATCAAAAAATAATATGAGCAAGAAGCTGGTTTGGTATCTCCTGTTTTTTTTAGTGTTGGTATTGGTGTTTTTCTATTTTCTTTTTCGCGGAACGGATAACTGGAAAAGCAAACTGCCCGTGATCAGTTATGTACAACCGTTCCATTTTACTACGCAGGATAACCTTCCGTTTACAGACAGGGATATGCTTGGAAAAGTTTGTGTAGTGGAATATTTTTTTACCACCTGCAAAGGAATTTGCCCGAAGATGAATACAAATATGCGCACCGTATATGAACAATTTAAGAACGAACCGGATTTTATGATCGTTGCACATACCTGTAACCCCGAAACAGATTCTGCCGCGCGGTTAAAAGTATATGCCGATTCAATGAAGATCGATACAAAAAAATGGGTATTGCTGACAGGGCGCAAAGACAGTTTATACCAGATTGCAAGAAGCGCTTACCTGCTGGATGATCCGAAAAATAACGTAGAAAAAATTGAGGATCAGTTCATCCATACACAATTCTTTGCACTGGTTGATAAGAACGGGAAAGTGCGAGGGCAGGTATATGATGGTTTAAAACAAAACGAACTGGATCTGCTGAAAAAAGATATCAAAGAATTACTGGCAGAGAAATCCGGCACTGCAAATTTTGCGAATGGCGTATTTAATAATAACCCTTAATAACTCAGTATCCCTTTAGGGGCAGGGGTAAAAAAGAAAAGATCATATGTTATATAGTACCATCGAAACGTTGAAAAAGAACCAACTGAGTATTACAGACAGCCGGAAAAAAATACTGGAAATGTTTGTAAGATCAAAAGGCGCGCTGGCGCATGCTGATATTGAAAGCCAGAGTGGGACTGAGTTTGACAGGGTAACCATCTACCGCACCCTGCAGACTTTTGTGGAGAAAGGCATCATACATACCATCCCTACAGCAGATAATTCAGTTAGGTATGCATTGTGTAAAGACGCGTGTACGGAAGGCCATCACCGCGATGACCATGTACATTTTATGTGCGATCATTGCGGCACTACTTACTGTTTGGATCATGTGCATGTTCCGAAAGTAAGCCTGCCTGAAGGTTTTACTTCTACACAAATGGATCTGGTTGTTAGCGGTAAGTGTATGAAATGTAATCATTGATTTCATGGATTGAACAATGGTTTCACGAATTTGAAATATGATTTTGAATGACAGTTATAGCTGTCATTTTTTTGTACAGTATCTTCATGTTTATGATATTAATTACCGGAGCAACTGGTTTGGTTGGTTCACATCTTCTCACACAATTGGTGAACGACGGAAAAAAAGTGAGAGCGCTTTATCGTTCCTCTATTCCCGTAATAGAAGGCGCTGATAAAGTGGAATGGGTCTGCGGAGACATTCTCGATGTGGTTGCACTAGAAGAAGCGATGAACGGTGTGCAGCAGGTATACCATTGCGCAGCGATCGTTTCATTCAATCCAAAGAAGAAAGCAATACTTCACCAAACCAATGTGGAAGGAACGGCAAATGTGGTGAACGCCTGTTTGAATGCGGGTATTCAAAAATTATTATTTGTGAGCTCTGTTGCTGCTCTGGGAAGAATACGGCAGGATATACCGATCAATGAAACAATGAACTGGTCTGAAGAAACCAGTAACAGCGAATATGGCAAGACAAAATATTTTGCCGAAATGGAAGTATGGCGCGGCATTGGCGAAGGGCTGGATGCAGTGATCGTAAACCCGGTTATCATACTCGGCGCCGGCGATTGGGAAAAAGGTTCGTCCGGATTATTCAAATCCGCTTACGATGAATTTCCCTGGTACACAGAAGGGACGGGCGGTTTTGTTGATGTAGCCGATGTGATCAAAGCAATGGTTTTATTAATGCAAAGCAATATTTCCGCTGAAAGGTTTATTCTTTGCGCCGATAACCTTTCTTACCGCGAAGTGTTTACACAGATGGCAAATAATTTTGGCAGGAAACCACCACATAAAAAAGTAACTCCTTTACTCGCCGCAATTGTATGGAGGCTGGAAGCTGTGAAAGCTGTTTTCACAGGCAAAGACCCGATGCTTACCAAAGAAACTGCCCGCACCGCAGCAGCAAAAGTCAGGTTTGATAATAGCAAACTGAAACGGTTCCTTCCAGATTTTGCTTATAACCCTGTTGATGATTCGCTAAAGCGTATCTGTGCCGAGTTACAAAAAAAACATAACTTGTAAGCACAAACCAGGTTCTGAAAAAAGTTATCACTGTTATACTGGCGCTTGCATTATATGCACCGCATGTAGCAAAACTATTAGCGTATGCCGATTGTTCGATAACCGTATTGGCCAATGGTAACGGCGACCCGCGTTTATGCGATTGTAACCGTATCGTGGACGCAGAAGCTGTGCCTGTTGCGCCTGATCAGCCAAATAAAGAAAAAGACATTTCACTCAAAGCAGACTGGAAATATATAGGTGTTGTTTCTTACCGGTTTTCTAATAATACATCAGCAGTTCAGAAAACGATTACTGCAACTGATCTCTCATTTGTATCTCAACAATTTCTCCGGTCAGTATTTCATCCTCCGCAGGCTTAAGTAAACATATTACTTCAGGCAATGCATTGCGCTACAAATATTTGATATCCTTCAAATAATACTTTGTGCCCCTTCGTGACTTTGTTTCCTCTCGGTTCAAACAGTTCCGCTTGACCCACGAAGACATGAAGATTAACGAAGAATAGTGTGTGCATTTTCTGAAGAACCGGCATGCCAGTCAGTGGCCGGTGTATCTATTTATTTTATACTTAACCTTATATCATGAAAAATATTTTCATGGTTGCAGCCATCATTGTATTGGCTGTAGCCTGCCGCCGTGCAACCATACCTGCTGCAACCCCTGTTGTTAATACAGAGATCAAAAACGAATCCGGACAAACCATACTCGCCGGCCACACATCATTATCCGCTATGCAATGGCCTGCATACAAAACATGGTTTGATAATTCTTACAATAGTTATATTGTTGATACCGTTTCTGCCAAACAACTGCAACCATATCTTCAGAACAAACGAATGGAAATTTTCCTTGGCTCCTGGTGCGGCGACAGTAAACGAGAAATGCCGCGGATGATCAAAGTGCTGCAGAATGCAGGCATGGTTACAGCCAATATCTCTTTGATCTTTGTAGATAACAGCACCGGCGCTTACAAACAAAGCCCGCAACACGAAGAGAAAGACAAATACATACACCATGTACCCAGCTTTATTATTTATGATGATAAAAAAGAAATGGGCAGGATCATCGAATCACCCATGGTTACGCTGGAGAAGGATCTGCTCGCTATTGTACAACAGCAACCCTATCAACCCAACTACCGCGCAATTGAATATTGGCGCAAGAAAGTTGCTGCCAGAGCAAAAAACATGAGCGATGCAGAACTGCAGACGCTTGCCGCAACGCTGAAACCATTATGTAAACACTACGGCGAATTCAATGCGTATGGTTATGTATTGCTGGCGGCAAAGAACAACACCGAATCATTAAATGTGTTCAGGCTGAATACATTTATATATCCGGATAATGCAGGCGTATTTGATAGTTTAGGAGAAGCATTTGCCAGGACAGGAAATAAAAACGCAGCGATCGCCGCGTATGAAAAAGTGTTATCACTTAAACCCGATGATGTAAATGCAAAAAGAAAAATAGGCGAGCTGAAGATGTAGTTTGATTTTGGAATTGCGAATTGGGAAATTTTGGAATTGTATAATATCAATTCCAAAATTTCCCAATTCCACTTTCCAAAATTGTCTTTCTATTCCATTACTTTTCTCCAAAGCTCCGGAATACGTTTTATCCAGACCAATTCTCTTCTTTTTAGAGAGGCATCTTCCGCCGGATAACCAAAATAAGTTTTACCGCCGGCCAAAGAAGATGGTACACCGCTTTGTGCCAGCACTATTGCATTGGCACCGATGGTAAGTGTTTTACTTACGCCAACCTGTCCCCAGAGTGTAACGCCATCTTCAATAATGGTTCCACCAGCAATACCAACCTGCGCGGCAAACAGGCAATTCTTTCCAACGGTTGTATCGTGGCCAATGTGTACCATGTTATCCATTTTTGTTCCGTTGCCAATCCGTGTTTCGGCAGTAACGCCTCGGTCGATGGTGCAGCCGGCGCCAATTTCAACATTATCTTCTATTACTACATTTCCACAGCTCTGCATTCTTTTGTACCATGTATCGCGGTCCTTTTTTGTGTTATAATAAAATGCATCGCTGCCGATAACGGTTCCCGCCTGTATCACAACATTATCACCGATAATGGTATGATCGAGTAAAGAAACATTAGGATGTATCACACAATTCTTACCGATCACAACACTGTGCCCGATAAAAACATTCGGCATGATCACAGAACCTTCGCCAACAGAAACATCATCACTGATAGATTTTTCAGCAGCGGTAAACGGACGAAAATGATTCACGATCTTCAGGTAAGCTTCAAAAGGTTCTTTCACGATCAGAATTGTTTTTCCTTCCGGAACAGCTACCTCTTTTGTGTTGATGATGATGAAACTCGCTTCACTGTTCAAACACTTGTCGTAGTATTTTGGATGGTCAACAAAAACCAGGTCGCCTCTCTCTACTTTATGAATTTCATTGATGCCGGTTACTTCTTTTGTAACATTGCCTGCTACTTCTGCATGTATCAGATCGGCTATCCATTGTACTGAAACGGGCGCTGGAAACTTCATATGGCGGTTTTTTAGAAAAATCAAAGGTAATATTAGTCTTTCAGCGAAAATATTTTTTAACTGTTTCCGGGCCTGGCCGGGCATCCTTTTTCAAAATGTTTTCATCAGGAGAATGATCATGCAGCAAAAAAATATTTTTATGCATGTATGATGAAACGCTGTATTCATCAATGTTTCAGCGAATGCATGTATACATCAATAAAAAATAAAACAAACAAACTGTAAGAAATATGCATGCGGATAATGTCTTTGAATATACCGGCAATTCACATTAGCAGCCAAAATGTTAATAAAATTGTTTAAAAATATTTTTGCATTAGCTAAAAGTATTTTTAATATTGTGTAGGGAAATTTATTTCCCGGTACTTACTAACCCATCCATATACAAAGTCCCGCTTCTGCGGGACTTTTGTTTTTGTATGAATTACTACGCTATAATCTATAAACCCTATCTCGTACTCTCGCAATTTTCCGGAGTAGAAGGAAAGAAAACTCTCGCCGATTTTTTTGATGTGCCGAAAGATGTTTACCCTGTTGGAAGATTAGATCACGACAGCGAAGGCTTATTAATTCTTACCAACGACAAAAAATTAAATCACCAATTGCTTGATCCGAAGTTTGCACACGAAAGAGAATACTGGGTACAGGTAGATGGAGATATAAACGCAACAGCGATCGGTGAATTAGAAAAAGGCGTTACGATACATGTTGACGGAAAATCATATTCCACCAAATCATGCAAAGCCTCTTTATTTGAAACGGAACCTATCGTACCCGAAAGAGACCCGCCGATCCGTTTCAGAAAAGAAATTCCTGCACCCTGGATCTGCATGATATTAACGGAAGGGAAAAACAGGCAGGTAAGAAAGATGACAGCAAAAACAGGATTTCCTACTTTGCGTTTGATCAGGCGCCGCATAGAAGAACTGTCGCTGGAAAATATGCAGCCGGGTGATATGACCGTTTTAAACCAAACTTCCATTTACCAAAAACTGTTTCATGACAAGCATCAATGATTTAGAAAAAGAAGGATATTCCATCAGTACCGATCCTGGTAAGTTGGATATTCCTATCATTCATCAATATTTATCAGAACAGTCTTACTGGGCGCAAAATATTCCGCTGGATGTGGTAGAACGTTCTGTTGCCAATTCGCTTTGTTTTGGTTTGTATCATCACGAAAAGCAGGTTGGTTTCGCAAGGCTCGTAACAGATAAAGCAACCTTTGCTTATTTAGCGGATGTTTTTGTTTTGGAAGAATACCGAGGCAAAGGATTATCGAAATGGATGATGGCCGTTATTCATTCACACCCTGATCTGCAGGGATTGCGCAGATGGGTGCTCGGCACACGCGATGCGCATGGATTGTATGAACAATTCGGCTGGGCCCGGTTAACAGAAGCGCAGGTCTATAGGTTTATGCAAATCATCGTGCCGGATATTTACGCTAAACGCTGAATGCTGAACGCATAACGCTTTGATTTGATTTTGCGATAAGCGTTATGCGTTTGGCGTTCAGCATTAATTCCTGAGCACTTATCTTTGCGCCTTATTAAAGTAATTATGAGTCAAACACATTTGTCTGAGCAGGAACTGATCCGTCGCGAAAAACTGGTAAAACTGCAGGAGGCCGGCATCAATGCTTACCCCGCACCCTTATACCCTGTTTCACATTTTTCAACTGATATCAAAGAAAATTATACCGAAGAAACCAAAGAACAGTTTGCATCCGTTTGCGTGGCGGGCCGTATCATGAGTATCAATGATAAAGGAAAAGTTTTTTTTATCAAGATACAGGATAGCAAAGGCATCATCCAGCTATATGTAAAAAGGGACGACCTGTGCCCGGGTGAAGACAAATCTTTCTGGGATAATGTGGTCAAACACGGGTTGGATCTCGGTGATATTATCGGTGTAACCGGTTATGCCTTCATTACCAAAACCGGCGAAACATCCATTCATACACAAACACTGACCCTGCTCACCAAATCTTTAAAGCCGTTGCCGGTTATTAAAAGAGATGAGGAAGGAAAAGTGTTTGATGCAGTAACTGATCCCGAGTTCCGTTATCGCCAGCGATATGCAGACCTGATCATCAACCCCGAAGTAAAGAATGTGTTTGTAAAAAGAACACAACTCATCAATACTATCCGCGAATTTCTGAATGCACACGGCGCGCTGGAAGTTGATACGCCCGTGTTACAGGCTATTCCGGGCGGCGCAGCTGCACGTCCGTTTGTAACGCATCACAATGCATTGGATGTTCCTTTCTACCTGCGTATCGCCAATGAGCTTTATTTAAAACGGTTGATCGTAGGCGGATTCGATTGGGTATATGAATTCAGCCGCAACTTCCGTAATGAAGGAATGGACAGAACACACAACCCTGAGTTTACGGTACTTGAATGGTACACGGCATACAAAGATTATTTCTGGATGATGGAAACAACCGAGCAGTTGTTTGAAAAGATCGCGATCGCATTGCATGGAACTACAGATATTCCGCTGGGCGATAAGATCATCAACTTTAAAGCACCCTTCAAACGAATCAGCATTCATGATGCGATCAAAGAAAACACAGGGATCGATGTAAATGAAATGAATGAAGAAGGGCTGAGAGAAGTTTGTAAAAAATTACATATCGATGTACCTGGTAATATCGGTAAAGGAAAACTGATAGACGAAATATTCAGCGCAACAAGCGAACATACTTTTATTCAACCCACTTTTATCATCGACTATCCTGTTGAGATGAGCCCTCTCACGAAAAAGCATCGCAGCAAACCGGGACTGGTAGAGCGTTTCGAGTTAATGATCAATGGAAAAGAAATAGCGAATGCCTATACAGAATTAAATGACCCGATCGACCAGCGCGAACGTTTTGAAGAGCAGGCGCAGCTGATGGAACGCGGCGATGACGAAGCCATGTTCATCGATCATGATTTCCTTCGTGCACTGGAATATGGGATGCCGCCAACATCGGGCATCGGTATCGGCATCGATCGTTTGTGTATGATGATGACGAACCAGGTTTCTATCCAGGATGTACTCCTGTTCCCGCAAATGCGGCCGGAGAAACTTGATTAAATTTTTATTGCCACAGAAGACACAGAATTGCACAGAATTTTTCTGTGGATGTCTGTGCCTTTTGTGGCAATTTTCTTCTTCTTGCAGTAAATTGATTTTGGTTTTGTAGCTTACCATATCAACCATCTAAACTGCCGATGAAATATTTCAAAGTATTGTACGTCCAGGTGATCATTGGTATTGCATTGGGTGTGCTTGCAGGCTCGCTGTTCCCGTCATTTGCGCCAACTGCAAAACTGATCAGCGATACATTCATCAACATGATCAAAATGGTGATCACACCTGTGATCTTTTTAACGATCGTGCTGGGCATTGCCGGTGCCGGCGATCTTAAAAAAGTTGGCAGGGTTGGTGGGAAAGGATTGATCTATTTTGAAGTAGTTACCACGCTTGCACTCATCATCGGTTTAGTTGTTGCCAATGTTTTAAAACCGGGTGCAGGGATCGACACCAGCCATTTGCCAAAAGAAAACCTCGACAAATACACATCCGCTGCAAAAGACATGAACTGGGGCGAATTCTTTTCGCATATCGTTCCATCCAATATCATCGATGCATTTGCAAAAGGAGATCTTTTACAGGTAATATTTTTTGGTGCAGTGTTCAGTATCGCCATCTCAAAAATGGGAAGTGGCGGAGCAAAGATCATTTCCATGTTCGAGAGCCTGAGCAAAGCATTTTTTAAAGTGATCCATATTGTGATGAAACTTAGCCCCATCGGCGCTTTCGGCGGTATGGCATATACGATCGGTAAGTTTGGTTTTGCAAGCCTGGTGGTGTTGGGTAAATTATTGCTTGCGTATTACATCACATCACTGGTATTTATTTTTATTGTGTTGAATTTGATCTGCAGGTATTATGGGTTTAGTTTATGGAAGCTGCTGGTTTATATAAAAGAAGAATTATTGATCGTATTAGGCGCCAGCAGCAGCGAAGCGGTGTTGCCAAATATTATGGAGAAATTAGAACTGGCGGGGTGTAATAAAACGGTGGTTGGCCTTATCATCCCAACAGGTTACAGTTTTAATCTTGATGGCACTACTATTTATCTCAGCATGGCCACTTTATTTCTTGCACAGGTATTTAATATTGATCTGTCGTTAACACAACAGCTAACCATCATCGGCATCCTGCTCATTACCAGTAAAGGCGCGGCAGGCGTAACCGGCAGTGGATTTATTGTATTAACCTCAACACTAACCATTTTAAAAGTGATACCGCTTGAGGGCCTTGCATTATTGATAGGCGTTGACAGGTTCATGAGCGAAGGCCGCGCTTTGACCAATATGATCGGTAACACCATTGCTACGGTAGTAATAGCAAAAAGTGAAAAGGCGATTGATATGCATGTGTATAGAAAAGTGGTGGAGAAGAATTAAGGAAGTTAAACTTGTTAAATTGGGTCAAGAAGGTTAAAAAAGTTATTTACCTTTTTTAACCTTCTTGATACTGTTTAACTATTTTAACCTTACACAAATAAATCCGGATACAATTGTCCGCCAGGAACTACTGCATATTTATCAAGATCGGTAATACCCTCGGCAGCCATTACTTCTTCATCAATAAAAGTATTGCCGGTACATTGCATGGCAGGTTTGCGTAAGATATAATATACTGCATCGGCGATCATCTCCGGTGTGCGGCTCATCTTAGCCAAGGCTTCGCCTCCCAATAAATTTCTTACAGCAGCGGTATCAATAGTTGTTCTTGGCCACAACGCATTTGATGCAACGCCCGCCCCTTTTAATTCAGCGGCCCAGCCGAGTGCAAGCATACTCATACTGTATTTTGTGATTGTGTATGCAATATGCCCGCCCATCCATTTTGGGTTCAGGTTTATCGGCGGCGATAGTGTAATGATGTGCGGGTTGTTTCCTTTTTTTAAATGTGGGATGCAATATTTGCCCATTAAAAAAGTACCACGCACATTGATACTCTGCATCAGGTCGAAACGTTTGCTTTCTGTTTGCTCTGTTGGCGTGAGTTGAATGGCAGATGCATTATTGATCAATACATCTATGCCGCCGAATGTATCAACAGCCTGTTGAACGGCAGATTGTATTTGCTCTTCATTGCGGATATCAACCTGCACTGCAAGTGCTTTGCCACCTGCGGCTTCCACCTCTTTAGCCGCAGAAAAAATAGTACCGCCTAAACGCGGGTCCTCTTCAATACTTTTTGCAGCGATCACAATGTTGGCGCCTTCTTTAGCTAGCCGTAGAGCCATGGCTTTACCAATACCACGGCTTGCGCCGGTAATAAAAACGGTTCTGTTTTGAAATGACATAACGGAGTGGTTAAGAAATTAAATGTAGCAAAACAAACTTACCAGCCTAAGAATTCTTTGATCACCTGTTCTGTTTCTGCGCAGGCTTTGTCAAGATCATCATTCAAGATGGTTTTGGTAAAATGATGATTGAAAGATAATTCATAACTGGCTTTGTTTATCCTGGTAGCAAGGCTTTCAGGCGTTTCAGATCCACGGCTCGACAGCCTGCGTTTTAATTCTTCAACAGAAGGCGGTTCAACAAAAATCGATAAACAATCGCCCGCAAATTTTTGCTGTACATGCACGGCACCCTGCACATCAATATCAAGCATGGGAACTTTGCCTTCGTTCCAGATCCTTTCAAGTTCGCTTTTTAATGTGCCGTAATATTTTCCTTCGTAAACAATTTCCCATTCGATAAAACCTTTTTCATCAATTTTTTTCCGGAACTCTTCCACGCTCATAAAATAATAATCCACGCCATTTTTTTCACCGGCTCTTGGCGAACGCGAAGTAGCGGAAATAGAAAAAGACAACTGCGGATATTTATTGATCAGGAACCGCGTGATCGATGTTTTACCCGAACCGGATGGAGCTGTAAGAATGATAAGTTTGTTATGAACTGATGACATGGGCGGGTTTTGACAAAGAAACAATTTAATAGTGAATGGCGAGTGGTGAATTGAAAGAATAAATTATTGCCTATAGGCCATGCTCCATGGACTATGGCCTATAGACAATTCACGAGTTCCAAACCACCTTATTCTCCAGCAGAACATTTCTTTTCCCTTCTTTCACATCAACATCCGAATACCCGAGATATAATAACCCTATCACCACATCTTCATCAGCCAGGTTAAGAAATTTTTTCATTGAATCATGATGCGCCATTCCGCCGGTGCTCCATAAGGCGGCAATATTCAATGCAGCGGCGCCTAATAAAATATTTTGTGTGGCGGCAGATACAGCCGCGATCTCTTCGAGTGCGGGGATACTGTTGTTTTGCGTGCGCTTCATATACACAATAATAATGTGCGAAACGGTATCGCCCTGTTGCTGCAGTTTTTCGTATTTGGCATTTGTAAACTTTTCAGGATCCGTATTTGCTTTATATAGATCGGCATGGCCGTGACAGAATTTTTGTTTCGCTTCATTTTCATAAACAATAAAACGCCATGGTTCGGTACGGCCGTGTGTCGGCGCCCAATCGGCGAGTTCCAGTAAATGACGGATCAGAATATTATCGATCTTTTTTCCATTCATGTCGGCAGGTTTTGTACTGCGCCTGTTTCGGACAACCTGTTGCAGGGTTTCAAATGTATTCATGCCGCGAAGTTATTTATTCGCATCATCATTAATTTTAAATAAATTGTTGTTTCGATAAATTTCCACCGGATGATCCCAGCTGCTGCGGCCACCAATTCATTTTACCAGGTATTGTTTGCTTTACTGGCAGGTATATTGGTGATCGTGATCCTCACAACCAAATTCAGACTACATCCTTTTTTTGCATTGCTTATAGCTTCATTGGTTACAGGATTGGGTATAAACCTTTCTTTACCCGAAGTAGTAACTTTTATGAAAGAAGGTTTTGGCAACATCATGAAATCATTGGGTTTTATTATTGTTCTGGGAACAGCGCTTGGCGTAGTACTCGAAAAGAATGGCAGCACAACTGTGATGGCAAATTATATCCTCAAAAAGATCGGTAATAAATTTCCCGCACTGGCCATGAGTATTACAGGCTTTGTTGTTGGCCTCCCGGTTTTTTGCGACTCAGGGTTTATCGTATTAAGCGGGCTCAACAGTTCATTAGCAAAACGCACCGGAACAAGGGTAGTGGTGATGGCTGTATCTATGGCAACAGGACTGTATTCTGTTCATTGCCTCATAACGCCGCACCCGGGCGTGTCTTCAGCCGCAGCATTGATCGGTGCATCTTATGGAAAACTGATCATAGCGGGAATAGTGATCGCTATACCGGCAATGATCATTGGTTACCTGTATGCTGTATATGCAGGCAGTAAATACCCTTTACCTGAGCGGGAAGAAAATATTATTACGGAACAGCAAAAAGAATTGCCGTCAACGCTTCAGGCATTTCTTCCGGTTATCATTCCAGTATTGCTGATCGCCATACGCGCATTTATTACAATAGATCTGAGTGGCGCTAAAACATGGCTGCAGGCAATTGGCATTTTAGGCGATCCGATCATCTCATTATCGGCGGGTATTGTATTGGCGCTTACAGCAAACGGTTTGTCAGATAAGAAACAGGTCAACCAATGGTTACAGGAAGCCGCAGAAAAAGCAGGCGGTATTTTAGTGATCATTGGCGCCGGCGGTTCATTCGGGGCAATACTGGGCGCTTCGCATGTAGGTGTGCATTTGAGCGAAGCATTACCGCTGGCGAGTATGGGCATTTTATTTCCATTTCTGCTAACTGCGATGTTAAAAACGGCGCAGGGTTCTTCAACGGTTGCCATCATTACAGCGGCTTCCATCATTCAGCCATTATTGCCGGTGTTGGGATTTGCAACGCCCGATGGCAAACTGTTATGTGTATTGGCCATGGGCGCAGGATCTATGATGGTATCGCATGCCAACGATGCCTATTTCTGGGTGATCGCAAAATTTGAAAAGATAGACATGCCCACCATGCTGAAAGTATATTCTGTTGCAACTGTGTTAATGGGATTGGTTACTTTATTGATGGTATATATTTTATCGTTGGTATTATTATAACTATATGCATATCCTCATCGCACCAAATGCTTTTAAAAATAGTTTAGATGCCATGTCTGTTGCAGAAGCGATTGCAAAAGGCTTGCATCAAAGTGAATTAAGCTGTACTACCGGATGTTTTCCGGTAGGTGATGGCGGAGATGGGACAGGCGAATTGCTGATAAAAAAATTCAACGGAAATTTTATTACCCAACAGGTACATGATCCATCAGGAAGAATGATCCGGGCAGCAATGGGATTGATCGATGATGGCAAAACCGCTGTTATTGAAATGGCCGCTGCATCTGGCATCCGCCTATTGCAGCAGGATGAACTGGATCCATTGCATGCATCTTCTTACGGAACAGGAGAGTTAATAAAAAAAGCGCTCGATAAAAATGTGCAAAAAATAATTCTCTGCATTGGCGGCAGTGCAACGGTTGATGGCGGTTGCGGAATATTACAGGCGCTCGGGATCCGTTTTCTTGATGCAGCCAACAGTATGTTGATGAGTCTTCCGGAAAGTTTAACTGATCTTTCTTCCATTGATGTATCAGGTCTCGATCAAAGAATTGCTGGCTGTGAAATAATTATTCTGTGTGATGTTGCCAACCCATTATTAGGCGAAAATGGCGCGGCAAAAATATTCGGCCCGCAGAAGGGAGCTTCGAAAAGCCAGGTAATACAACTGGAAAATTCACTCATACAATTTGCAAAGACCGCTTTACAAATTACGGGTATTGATATGGCCGGTATTAAACACGGCGGCGCGGCCGGTGGTGTTGCGGCAGGGCTGCATACTTTTTTAAATGCACGCATGGTAAACGGCATCGATTATTTTTTAGACATCACCCGGTTTGATCAGGCATTACAGAAAGCCAGTATCGTTATTACCGGCGAAGGAAGCATTGATCTGCAGACATTGGAAGGCAAGGGCCCGTTCGGTGTAGCTATGCGTGCAAAGAAAAAAAATATTCCCGTGATCGCATTGGCCGGAAAAGTTCCGGCAGAATCTCACGAAGAATTAAATAAATGTTTCGACCTGCTGTTATCCATCAATCATGAAGCAGGTGATCTGCAAACTGTTTTGGCAGCAACGCAGGAAAATCTTATACGATCCGGTAAACAACTCGGCGACCTGCTTGCTTCTGCATAAATGCTCCAACAAAATTTCAGCAACAAAATTTGCGGCAATAAAACAGGTTACTATACATTTGCCGTCCGGTCTTGTAGCTCAGTTGGTAGAGCAGCTGACTCTTAATCAGCGGGTCCAGGGTTCGAGTCCCTGCGGGACCACAGTTAACTTTTAAAACCGTTCAGGCGTTGCGTTTGATCGGTTTTTTTATGGATTTGATATCAAGGTGCAAATTCGATGGCATAAATGAGTTGATACCGGTTTTAACGTTAGCCTTATCCGATTGAAATTAGCCATAGTTATATGGGTATCAAATAAAGAGTACCTTGTTGTATAACAAATTCACCTTCTTTGTGAACACATACGCTGATAAAACGCAACAAAATAAATCGGTAGCAATCGCTAATGTTGCTGTTCAAAAACGTAGTAGCGGAAAGGCTGCCCATACATTTGTCGACAATCGGCCTAAAGCAATTGCTCAGCGGAAATCGCAGGAAGCTATAAATAATAGCCCACGTGTACAACAGTTAAAAGCTTATCGGTCGATGACTGTACTGAAGGGTGAAAATAATACTGGTCTGCCTGATGAAAAGCATCTGCCGCATAAAGCAGGGCATGTGGTGCAGAAGCAGGAAGGAGTAAAGCCTGTTTCGCAGATGGGAGTCATCCAAATGGTATCTAAAGACGATTACTCCGGTAAAGATCTGCAAACATTCCTTCTTATTAAAAATAAAATCAAAGATTCCAGATCCGGATATTCTGATTTGGAAATAAATCGAATACTTGCTGGGGTTCCAATTTCTGAAATGAATATTATTATCAGTTGGGGTACCGGTTATATCAACAGCAACAACCTCAAATGGAACATCAATGCCTTGGATATCCTTAAGTCCCCATCTCGTTTTTCTCCACCCAAAGGGGAAGAAGCAGAAATACCACAAGTAACGCAGGTAAATCTGCAGGAACCTGCCGGTGCAAGTAATCAGGTAAATTCTATGAGTGCATCCAGTAGTAGTTCACCTCCGCATGTAGCAGATGAAGAGAGCGATTTGGCGAATTTTGAAAGCGGATTCATGCCAAAGGAACCTGCCGGTGCAAGTAATCGGGTAAATTCTATGAGCGCATCCAGTAGTAGTTCACTTCCGCATGTAGCAGGTGAAGAGAGTGATTGGGCAAATTTTAAAAGCGGATTCATGCCAAAGGAACCTGCCAGTGCAAGTAATCAGGTAAATTCTATGAGCGCATCCAGTAGTAGTCCCCCTATGCATATAGCAGATGAACAGAGCGACAGGACAAATTTTAAAAGCGCATCCACAAGTAGCAGTAGCAGCAGTTCGTCGTCAATGCCGAAAAATTTTGCGGGCTTTGGCAGAACTAATGATATTACAACAGGGGGACAATTGATTACTCAAGGTTTAGCAAATTGTATTGCAATTGTTGCATACAATCAAAAACATGCAATTATGGCTCATTTTGATACTTTGCAGTGTATGGATGGTAATAAACCCAGTAAAGCTTTTTTAAGTAAGTTCAAAAACCATTTGGCAGCTGAATTAAAAAAGAAGAGCCCCCATTCTATTGAAGAACCAAAATTTTGCGTAAGTATGGGTAGCTTCTGGTCGACTGCTTTTTCGACAAACAAAATACGTGACGAATGGATGAAACGCAGCGAAGGCGAAGACATCGAATACAAAAACAGGACAGACATACCGCTCCAGGCAATATTCAATATTTGTAAAGAAGTCTTTAATGTTGCACCGGACAAATCGGGTAGCATAGCGATATTTGATACTATAGAAAAAACTATTAGTGCTCATGCAAGTACTGACGATAAAGGGTGGGATGAAGGAAATTCCGCAGGTGAGGAAATTAAATATAGCGAAATAACTCATGAGAAGCCCCCACCTCCAATAATGGATAAGAAGAAGCCCCCACCTCCAATAATGGATAAGAAGAAACCCCCACCTCCAATAATGGATAAGAAGAAACTCCCTCCTCTAAATCTGCTACGTTATCAACCACTTAATATAAATCCTACCCGGCCACCTGATCAGAATAATCAGGGCAATAACAAAAATATATAGCTATTGCAACAAACACACGCAACATTGTTGACAACCGAGGCCTCTGCAGCACGCAATCACATAATCTAAGTGCCTTTAAAGCAATTTGCTTTAAAGGCACTTTTTAAATATAATCATCGGGCATGGTTCTTCCAGGTGATGCTGTTTTATTTCTTTTCAGTGTTGACCATACCTTTTATTGCCCTGCCCGAAAACCTGATCACCGTAAAACTGCTGTCTATATTCGATTTTATTACGACAGCCTTTTCAAAGTCTCCGATATTAACCGGTTTGTAGCTGATCAATAAAACTGTTGAATCCTTTGGATGAATAGTTCGCTTAACGAAGTCAGGAACCGTACAATCACATGATGCGGATACGCTGTCGATCATCAGATCCTTATCACCTGCATTATATAAAGTAAATGGGATAATCCGGGTGGAATCAAAATCTATCGAACCCAATGCCTGTACCTTATTCCTGACAGACAGGATCGCCTTCTTTTTATACGGATGTATTTGTATCTGACAGGAACAGCCCAATACGAGGCCTATGATAATAAAGTGTATGCACTTCATGGTTCTTGTTTAAGGTTTTCGATAATTCTTTCTGCATTGCCAATAAAGATGTTCATTCCGGTATTAAGGCCACCGGCATACCGGCACTTCATGTTACGGTCAAAGATCAATATAAGAGGAACCCCGTTAATATATAATTTGTCAGCTTCATTTTTGTTTGCAAAAAATAATTTAGGAAAGGAATAAGGCGCAGCCTGTTTTTGTACAAGTTCTCGATCGCCGGGCCTGTCGATAGGTATGTCCAATGCCAAGACCTTTATGTTGCTGTCAGCTTTGTACTTCTCATACAGCTTTTGCAACTCAGGAAATTTTTCTATACAGATACCGCAGCCAGAATTCCAGATATCAACAAGAATGATCTTTCCACGCAATTCAGCGAATGATATATTCTTATCAGCACTGTCTTTAATATTGACATTCTCCAACTGGTATTTTTCCGGGTTCTTTTCGGTGTCTAAAAAAGCAAAGTACGAAGGCATAAAAAAGAACCTGCCCAGGATTGCGATAGCTACAACAATTCCAACAACGGAAACGGATCTATATCGCATTCTCAATAAAAGAATAGTTAGTGTGCAGCATAATAGACCGACAATCCAGATAGGATAAGATGAACCGTATTGAATGCTGAAAGGAACAAATACTAGGTAAAAAGGAATGACAGCCGAAGCCACCCAATACCATTTCTTTGTTAATTTGGTATAAACGATCGATATAGTAAATGCCCCTGCAATTGGTACGATCATAAACTGGTTGAACCAATTGATTGCACCTGCAAGTATGCATACCATTGTATGTATAAAAACTAATCCTGAAAAAAGCAATTGCTGTTTTTTTTGAACAGTCATTTTATATTATTTACTGACTTAATAATTACAATGACTTCCATTGCATGATTCGAACCACAAAAAGCCACATCCCCAACTGCCTGGTGTGCAAGCAATAGACGCCTGCTCACATATACCATAAGATATTGATACACTAGTGGGAATTCCAACTGTTATCACTGTTTTTTTACAAGTATAACCGGTATTTCCTACATGACAATAACAACCAACTGCATCTACAGGTTCAGTATCATCGTTAGTGTTTATAAAACTAAGTTTTCTCTTTTGTAGATCGGAAGGTGGTTCAGCAGGTTCCTGAAAATTGTACAGAAGCAGGTCAACCAACTCTTCCTGGCTGAATATTCCCGATGCCTTTTGTTGCCAGGCAGGAATGGTATACGACAATGCGATGTTCCGCGCCTCCGAATTTCCATTGAATGCTTCCCGGGTTAATGATGATTTGAGCAGATTGATCAATGTAACTTTCCTCTCATCTGTATTAAATTGAGGTAAATTAACAGCGATCAAAAAATGATCTTTCCAGAAGGTAAGCTTTTCATCGGGATTAAAAAGTGTATACATCTGTTTTCGCACAACAGGATTTAGTTCCTGTTTAAAAAGTTCCAGTTTTTTTAGATACGCACTGTTGTCTTTAACTGAAGCAACATCATCTTTTTTGCAGCTGTTAACAAAGATCATGGCCGCAATGAGAAAAATTTTAAATAGAGGTTTCATAGTATTATATTTTAGGGTGAAAAAAACGGTACATGTTTGAAGCTGTTTGGCTATAAAACTTCGATAAGCAATGCTACTACGATACAACAGAATAAAACATAGTGAAAACACCCATTTTTATTTGCACTAAATTGCTTCAGCAAACAAAATCATCCTGCGTAGATCAACCAATGAAAAAAGCAACCTTTATTTTTTTATATTTTATTTCCTTTCAATCCATGGCACAGCTACCATTCATTTCATCCGGTGTTTATCATTGGAAAGATCTTGTTGTAAAAAGATCGGAGGGCCGCGAAGGCAGGCGCATTATGGAAGGCACATCACCGCAATTCTCTTACCTGGAAATGCATGCAACCACGCAGGAAAAAGGAGCAATCTCAAAACCGCCACATGCACAAAAAGACCTGGAAGAAGTGCTGATCGTAAAAGAAGGAACAATGAAATTTACCATGGGTAAAGAAAGCAGGGTAATGGGAAAGAACAGCGTGGTACTGATACCGCCGCAGGAAATGCAATCGATAGAAAATGTTGGCGATGGGCCGCTTACTTATTATGTAATGGAGTTCAGGTCGATCAAGCCAATGGATCTGGAAAGATCCGCTAAAGCGGGCGGCGCATTATTTCTGAATGCAGATTCGCTTTTGTACAAACCTTCCGGCCGCGGCGGCGGTATTGCATACTTCAACAGGGCAACTGCCATGTGCGAAAATTTTGAAATGCATATCACACAGCTTGATCATAAAGGCCCCAGCCATGCACCGCATGCACACATAGAAACGGAAGTGATGTTGATGATTGAAGGTGAAAGCGAAGTAACCATCAATAACAAAACATACAAAGCATCGGCCGGCGACCTGTATATCATTAACAGCAACGAAATGCACGGCATCAGCAATATACAGGATGCTGCCTGTAAGTATTTTGCTTTTAAATGGCGTTGATGTAATTGGCACAGGCAACAATCAATTTTTCCATACTTTTAAACTGCATTCACTGCTTAGAGAAAATCAACGAATGCTGTTTTTATCTTCTAATACCAAACTAACTGTACATGAAAAAATTTTTACTTTCCTGTTTTTTGTTGAGCGCCATCCTTTCAGCATCTTTTGCACAACGGCCAGACAGGGGCAATGGCAACGGCAACGGAGAACGCCGCCCTGCTACAACAGATACTTCGGTTGTTATTGTAAAGAATGATGAACCTGCTTCAACATCCGCTTTAAAACGTACACAGGTTGCCGAATCGAGCGTTGTTACCCGGAACGAGATAACGGTTAAAGGGCAAAAAGTTCCCTACAAAGTTACCGCCGGCACATTACCCGTTTGGGACGATGACGGCAAACCCATCGCCGGAATATTTTATACTTTTTATGAACGCACCGATATCACCGATCACAGCACGCGCCCATTGGTGATCTCTTTTAACGGCGGCCCCGGAACGGCTTCTGTTTGGATGCAGATCGGTTATACCGGCCCGCGCATTTTAAAAGTGGATGATGAGGGATATCCGGTACAGCCTTACGGATTAAAAGACAATCCCAATTCATTGATCGATGTGGCGGATATTGTTTATGTTGATCCTGTAAACACAGGTTTCTCTCGGCAGATTGCCAAAGAAGTTCCCGGCTCAAAATTTTATGGCGTTAATGCCGATATCAAATACCTGGCTGAATGGATTAATACTTTTATCAGCCGTTATAAAAGATGGGCGTCGCCAAAATATTTAATTGGTGAGAGTTATGGAACAGCACGCGTATCAGGCCTTGCACTCGAACTGCAAAGCTCGCACTGGATCTACCTGAATGGTGTGATACTTGTTTCGCCAACCGATTTGGGTATACAAAGAAACGGCCCTGTTGCTGCGGCATTACGATTACCTTATTATGCTGCAACGGCATGGTATCATAAAGCATTAAGCGCCGACCTGCAGAAAAAAGACCTCACTGCATATCTACCTGAAGTAGAAGCATTCACTATTAATGAATTTCTTCCCGCCATTGCACAGGGTGGATTTATTTCTGATGCAAAGAAAAAAGAGATCGCTGCAAAAGTTGCGCGTTACTCAGGCCTTTCCGAAAAAGCGGTACTCGCAGAAAACTTTGATATCCCTACTAATTTTT
>Ga0206895_1090_pt1 | contig 26215 bp, 26 predicted proteins | sample Alteio_BWOrgHeat_51_FD_152967 | JGI IMG/M metagenome (GOLD analysis project Ga0206895, IMG submission 152967) | Enriched cells from forest soil in Barre Woods Harvard Forest LTER site, Petersham, Massachusetts, United States -... | ecosystem: Environmental > Terrestrial > Soil > Temperate forest >...
CCTCGGTGGGAATTCCTCGATCGGCTACGATGGATTCGTGATTCACAGTCCAACCAGCCGCTGTTTTTTGGATGAGTTCGAGACGTTCTAGGCGACCGAGGGCAAGATTCACTTCATTTTCAGTGATGCCCAATTTTTCAGAAAAGTATTGGGTGGGATTCTTTTTCTTTTTGGTGATTTTGATGAGTTCGATCAGGGCAAAATGATGCCAACTGGATACGGCCTTAAAAAGATCGAGTTCGAGGTGCTTGGTTTCTCCTTCGGATTGCAATTCGCTCAGTTTGGCATTCGAAACCACTCTTTGGGTTTTACTCGGCGAAAATTTTGCACGAAGAGATTCTTGAAACCATGATTTTTCCCGTTGATCGAGCGAGAGAGCGAGTGCGACTTTTTCAGCCATCGTGGGACTTAAGCCCCGATGACCATTGATCACGTTTGAAAGTTGAGGGGCGGACAAGCCCAAATCACGGGCGAATGCGCGAAGGGAATAGCTTGGATTGAAAGGCAGTATATGAAAAAATTTTCTTTGGCAGTATCAGTAATTTGTTTTGGTCTCTCTGCATATGCGAATGGTGACCCAAGTCCGGCATTTCTGAAAATGCAGAAGGATTTTGATGATGCGTCTGCAATAGTAGTAATCCCTCAGGGGGAAAATGGAGTGATATTCGGTGGAGTTGGCGTAGCAGAACCAAGCAGCCCAGATCTTATAGAAGGACGCTCATTTCCACTTGTTTTCTGGTCGTCTAAAAACAATAAAACCATTGATATGATGGCACCTTATTTTGTTAACTATCCAGAACTCCAACGGTTGATGGGGAACGATACAGACACCTTTAACGATCTAATCAACCCAACTAACCAATTCGGAGACCCTGTTTCGCAAGATAAGATTTCCGCCTTCTCACAAACCGCAGACGGGCTGGTCTCAATTGCAACACCAAAAGTTTTAGACGATGTAAGCTGCGCAACGAAAGTTACGCTACGACAAGGAGAAAGCTGCTACATTGCCAAGCTTGAGTGTACAGATGGCAAGATAAATTCTGTAGAATACGATCAGTACGAAATCACCCCCACATATACGAAACACTAGATTCACAGACTTTCGAATCACTAAACTAAGGAATAAATATGAAACATTTATCAAAATTACTACTCATTACTGGTCTATTCGTTGCGACTGCACCGCTTTTCAGCCACGCAGATCCGGTAAAAATCACCGAAGGCAGCAAAGTCCTGTTTTTACCTTCTCACGTTTCCGACAAAATACCGGCGACGGTTCTGCAAATATTTCAAAATGGCCAGACTAAAATCGTGGATGATACTGAATGGCATAATGTTTACATCGTCCCGATATCTGAACTTTCCCCCCGCGTTCCCTGTTTCGCTAATATGTGTGAGAATCAGCATGTGTTGGTTACCTTCAGTCTCACCGGCGGGCATGCGACGGCCGTAATCACTGATATGTATGCCGCCGGCTGGGTAAGATTGAAATTCGATGCAGGCTATACCGGATTTGAGCCAATTTCGGATTTGTCTAAATAGTTGATGAAATCCACCTAAGCGAAAAAAGGAACAAATGAAAACTCAACTTACACTCCTAATAATATTACTTCTACCCACCCTTTCATCAACCTCTTTTGCCCAATCGGTTTGGAGTCATCCGATCAAAGCCGCAGACGGAACAATTTGGAGTGACGCTCTACCCGGTTCATACGCGAATTGTATTTCAAAACCGGGGTCATTTTCAGATGATTTTTTTGTTCACTGCGAATGGAAATCAAGACACGTGCTGCTCGGTAATTCGGAGGATAGTCGACAAGTGATCGATTCCGATGCCATGCGTGCATGCAAAGCTGTGGGAGGAGTCCTCCCTTCGGTTCGTGACTTTCGTAATCTCGGGGATAATTTCAGAAAATTAGACCAGCATAATATTAACGCCAACAGCTTCTTTTTAACCGACATTAGCGATGATCACGGGCTATGCGCGGGAGTATTTCCCTCTCCTGGAACCCAGGTCAACGAAGCAGACCTCACCTATGAGTACCAACGAAATCGCAAAATTTCAGTTCATTGCGTGATTCACCCAAATAACCGTGTTGAGTAGAGCGACTAACGCTTCAAACTCGCGATTTCCTGATCGAGCAAACGAACCATCTCATCATGCAGAGCCAAGATCGTCGAAACACGCTGCCAGATTTGATTTGCATCGCATTCGGCTTGGATTGTGTTGATCGAAGCATTGTCGAACCGGGTAGTCGCGATCGTATTCCCCTTGCTGTCTTGGGTGAGTACTTCTTTGGAAATATACTGTTCCTTCAATTTTGCAATCTGAAGACAAGCAGCGCGCTCTAATGGTTTTCTATATACGATTTGTCTCTGTGCTTGAGCAAGATCAGCGTAAGCAGCACGAATGTTCTTCAAAGCGGCAGCACGACTGGTCGGCTCAATTTGAGCAGCAAAGGACGTACTGATGGAAAGCGCGGCCAACAAAATCGATAAAATGGAAGTTTTCATGGTCACCGTTATACCAAGGAAACTAGCATTAGTAAATAATTGCTATGTAAACAGCAGCAATACAATGATTTTGATTGAGTAGAAACTACTGATTCTGCACGAACTCGTTCAGCGCTTCCGGCAATTCATGAAAATAATCACCCTTCCTCGTGGTGAATTCTTTTTTCTCTCCTGAATCGGCACTTTTCAGTGTTTGAACGATCCGGTAAATCGGCCCGGCGATGCGATGACTCATCCACAGTCCAAACCCAGCGGTGATGGTGATGTTGATCACGGTGAGTCCGACAAAGAAAATATTCATTTGGTCTTTTTGATACGCGATCAAATCGCGAAAGGGATGATTCGGAGCCAGCCCTGAGGCATCGGCGAGAGCTCGAAATTCGCGAAAATAACCCTGAAGTACCAGATAAGTCGAAACCAGCGAGACGAGCCCCACCACCACCATGAACGCAACGAACTTCAGCTGAAACGCCTTATTGATCAAAAACTTTTTTCTCATGCTTCCCTCTCTCTATCTAAAATCAGGCGCATAATACACACCGGGATAAGATGGATTTCCATCGATCCAGTAAGTCACTCCGGGTTCCACCACTCCATCCGGAAAAGCATAGAGCTGACAATTCACGCCGGCACTGCCTCCATAAGGACAGCCGCCGTTAATCTTGTGATAATAAATTCCTGGATAATCCGGATTCGCATCCACCCAATAACTCACGTTAGGCATCACGTAGGGTTTTGTCGGAGCTGGATAAGCCTTGAGTTGACAGTTCACTCCAGCACTTCCACCATACGGGCACCCGCCGTTTACTTTGTGATAATAAATTCCAGGCCAGCGAATATCGGTGTCGAGCCAGTAACTCACGCTCGGATTCAGATAAAAACTTGGATTCGAGAGCGACATTAACTGACAATTCACGCTACCGCTGCCGCCGTAAGGACAGCCACCGTTAATTTTATGATAATAAACTCCAGGCCATTGAGGACTCGTGTCGACCCAATAACTAATTCCAGGCTTCACATATCCATTTGCAAATCCTTGCAGCTGACAATTCACGCCACCACTTCCGCCGAGCGGACATTTGCCGTTGATCAGATGATAATAAATTCCCGGCCAGCGCGGATCGGTATCCACCCAATAATTCACTCCTGGGGTCACTGTTTTATTCTGTCCTTGAGTCAACTTCGGATTGAGCGCTTCAAACTGACAATTCACACCAGCACTTCCACCGAACGGACAGCCTCCATTGACCGTTTTGTAATACACTCCCGGATAATTCGGATTTGGATCAATCCAATAGTTCACGCCCGGTACCACAGCCGGACGGTCGAAGGCATGCACCTGGCAATTAGGACCGGCAACATCTCCACCGGCAGCACAGGTCCGTTCTTTAAACTTTTCCACACAAGCCGATGCATAGGTCGTCGAAGCACCGCGTGCATTTCGTGTCACACAACCGGTGCCTTCAATAAACTCACCACCATTCGGACAGAAATCATTCTCAGTCACACACAGAGCATAAACTTTTACATAGTCGATGTAATGATCCTGCTCAGTCCAGTTGGTGAGATCCGAGTTACTCACGTAAGTACTATGATTCAAAATCCAGTAAAATGGATCGTGAGGCATATTGTTCGTATCGTAATTTTTGAGGCTCGGAGGAATGTCCGAAGCGTTCGCGAGCCCGGGGCCAGAATTATTAAAATCGTAAGAAGTAGCCGGTGTGCCTGGCGCGATCGAGTTATTAGGAACGTTATTTAAGTACCATTGAATGCTATTGTCACTCCACTCCACGGAATAAAGATGGTCTCGAGAATAAAATTCACCCGCATTATTTTCATTCGAAGTTGAGCCTCGCGAGTAGTTGATCGAAACCCCTCCCGAAATATTTTGGCAACTTCCGTTGTCAATCCAACTTCCTGTATTCGGATCATAAACAATCTCTTGTTTGGTAGACGATTGAATGCATTTCCCCTGGTGATAAGTTTGATAGATCTGATTGGCTGCATCTCGCGATTCCATGATGTCGATCTCACCGCCGCTAAATGGCCACCCGCCTTTTTCCGGCATCAACCAAGCGGCCGGAAAAGAACCCTTGCCGACGGGGATTCTCAGTTTCACTTCAAACACACCATTTTTCTGGGAGAAACCATTAGCGTGATTCGTCGAATCCACCGAATTCTGAGAAAAAATTCCGCCATCCATCATTGGGCAAAGCAATTGATTGAAGACCACTCCGCTGCTTGGATATTCGGTATTCATTCCACACGCGTATTTTTGTCGATTCAGATAATACGCCGTGGGCTGCCCACCGACATTGACGAGACCATAATAAATCAAAGGACTAATTTCACCGTGAGCAAACGAGTACACCTGGCAATTCACGCCTGCGCTTCCGCCGTAAGGGCAGCCTCCGTTGATCGGATGATAATAAATTCCCGGCCAACGAATATCCGGATCGATCCAGTAAATATTAAGTGGTCCAGTAATCACATTCGGAATCGGCTTAATCAAACACGACTGACCTAATACATTGCTAATCTTGGGACCAAGAGTTCCACCAAAAGCACAATCATTGGTCACTGGCGCCTTGCGCGCCGATAGAATCAAATACCCCTTACCTCGAGGATCCACGGTCACTTGAGACGCATCCATCTTCGCTGAATAATGCCCTTGATAATCCGTCGCCATCCAGTTCACTTGGGTGTAACTCGTCCAATTACATTTATTGATATTCTTCCAACGATCGGAAATCGTACTCGAATAAAGTTGCTGAATCTCTGCTGGAGTTTCGTTCTCATAATTTACGCCAGGATTAAGAGAGTAAAGCGCGGATTTAAAATTCTGAGTCATCGGAGGCGTAGGACTCGAATTCTGACCGGCCTGATCACAAGGAAAAGTTTCTCCCCCACCCCAAACCGAACATTGAGGCTTCAAAGTGTCGTAGCAATAGTTACTCTCCGGAGAGTTATCGGGCTTACCTTTGAAGTCGTCGAAAAAAGTAACGCGATAATATTTACCGGTGATTGGCGCCTTCTTCACAAAGGGCATATTGAGTTCAGACCAATTGATCTCTGAAATTAACTTTTGAGGTGAAGTCGCGACGGCTTGGCTCGATGAAAATTTAGTCGGTGGCGCGGGTGGTGCGATCGCAAAAGATCCGGTGGCAAGTAAGGAGAAAAGTAAAAAAAGTTTCACCCTTAAATTCTTTCATGACTAAGGGGGTAATGAAAGCCTAAACTAGGCCTTTTTCGAGCAGATATTCGGCAATTTGTACCGCGTTCGTCGCAGCCCCTTTGCGCAGATTATCGGCCACTACCCACATATTCAAAGTATGGGGATTGGACTCGTCCCGACGGATTCGACCCACGAAAACCTCGTCCCGATTGTGGGAATCGATCGGCATCGGGTATTCAAAATTAGCGATATTATCCTTAACAATAATCCCCGGGGTTTCGCTTAACAGTTTACGAACTTCTCCTAAGTCGAAATCGCGTTCGAACTCAACGTTCACGGCTTCGGAATGCCCCCCAATTACCGGAACCCGCACCGTCGTTGCCGTCAAACGAATGGCTTGGTCTCCGAGAATTTTTCTCGTCTCATTCACCATTTTCATTTCTTCTTTGGTGTAGCCGTTGTCCAAAAACACGTCGACTTGAGGAATGAGATTCATGTCGATTTTGTATTGGTAAGCCATCTCGCCATCAATTCCTTGACGCTCGTTCATCAGCTGCTGAACCGCCTTCACACCAGTTCCAGTAACGGATTGATAAGTTGAAACAACCACTCGTTTTATTTTATATTTTGCGTGCAAGGGTGCGAGTGCGAGCACCATCTGAATCGTCGAACAATTTGGATTGGCGATGATCTTGTCTGCCTTCGTGAGCACCGAGGCATTCACCTCCGGCACAATCAATTTTTTCGTGGCATCCATTCGCCATGCTGAGGAGTTATCGATCACCGTGGTGCCTACTGCCGCAAACAGTGGCGCCGCTTGTAACGAAGTGCTTCCACCCGCAGAAAACAGGGCAATCTGAGGTTTCATTGCAACCGCGTCTGTCATCGAAACCACTTTGTGCTTTGAGCCCTTAAAGACAATGTCCTTCCCTACGCTCTTTTCCGAAGCCACCGGAATAAACTGAGTGACTGGAAAATTACGTTCTTCCAGCACTTTGATCATCGCTCCGCCTACCAATCCTGTCGCACCCACCAAGGCAATCTTCATACATTGATTTAATCACAGTTTAAGGTCAAAATAAACCCATGCTTAACTCAGGATGGGTTGTCCATAAATTTGGTGGAACCAGCGTCGCCAATGCCGATCGGTACCGGGATGTTTCGAAAATTATCGGCAGCGATGGCGCAAAAAAAAGAGGCGTCGTTGTTTCTGCCATGAGCAAGGTCACCGATGCCTTGATTGACCTCGTGACCGGCGCCCAAAAACGTCAAGAAGATTACCTCAGCAAACTTGAAGCCCTCAAAGAAAAACATTTCAAGACTGCGGATGAATTACTGCCTGCGGATGCGAGCGCAGCACTCAAAAAAATCATTGCTGCCGACTTTATCGACATCACCGAAGTTTTACGTGGAGTGTGGCTCGCGCGCACGGCCTCCGTTCAGACCGTGGAATTGGTTTCCGGTTACGGAGAAATCTGGTCGGCCCAATTTTTGTGTGCATTTTTAAAATCTCAGGGAAAAAGCGCGACCTGGCTCGATGCGCGGCTCGTGCTCGTGGTTCAACCCACGGAAGCTGCGGTGAATGTGGTTTGGAAAGACTCCATCGCGAAACTAACGGCATGGCTGGAAAAAAATACGGCAGAGACCGTGGTAATCACGGGATTCGTTGCATCTACCGCGGATGGAATTCCCACAACCCTTCGTCGTAACGGTAGCGATTATTCGGGTTCTATTTTCGGTTCGCTCTTAAATGCTTCGAAAATCACGATTTGGACCGACGTAGACGGGGTCCTCACCGCGGATCCTAGGCTCGTGCCCGACGCCGTTCTACTAGAAGACATCAGTTACAACGAAGCAACCGAACTCGCTTATTTTGGCGCAAAAGTGGTTCACCCGAGCACCATGGCTCCGGCGATTGCGAAAAAAATCCCGATCTGGATTAGAAATACCTTTCGACCAGAATTACCGGGAACACAGATTCATGAAAAGTCTTTATCTCCACTCATTGTAAAAGGATTCTCCACGATCAACCAAATTGCCCTCGTCAACGTGGAGGGCACTGGAATGATCGGCGTTCCGGGTGTGGCCAATCGCTTATTCGGCGCCCTTCGTGAAGTGGGTGTTTCAGTGGTGATGATTTCACAGGCGAGTTCGGAACATTCGATTTGCTTTGCGGTTCCTCAGGCGCAATCCCTTCTTACCAAAGAAACCGTCGAAAAGGCCTTCTTTGCGGAACTTCATCACGGACAAATCTCGACCGTGAGTCTCGTTGAAAATTGCAGTATCTTGGCTGCCGTTGGCGATAATATGGCCGATAAGCCAGGAGTCGCCGCGATGTTTTTCTCAGCTCTGGCTCGTGCAGGAGTGAGTGTTCGCGCGATCGCCCAAGGATCATCGGAGAGAAATATTTCGGCGGTGATCAATGAGTCCGATTCTAAAAAAGCCCTTCGAGCGGTCCACTCCGGTTTTTATCTATCGAGTAATACCATTTCCGTGGGCATCATCGGTGGCGGATTGATCGGCAGCACCTTCCTGAAACAACTTCAGCCACAGCTAGCCCGTTTGAAAAAGGAATTAAAGGTAGACATCCGCGTGCGAGGAATCACGAATTCAAAATCGATGCTGCTCGATGCAAACGAAATCAATCTCTCGAATTGGAAATCGGATCTTGAATCAAAGGGCACTTCACTATCCATGAGCGATTTCGTGAAACATATTCATGCGGATTATTTACCTCATGCGGTCTTGATTGATTGCACTTCCAATCAAGAGATTGCCAATCAGTATCCAAACTGGCTTTCTCAGGGGATTCATGTCATCACTCCGAATAAGAAGGCGAACTCGGGTTCGATGGCGGATTACCAAAAAATTCGTACAGCTGCTCATGAGAAGAACTCCCGATTCTTATATGAAACCAACGTGGGGGCTGGTCTCCCGATTATCAATACTCTTCGTGACTTGGTTCAGACTGGCGATCATATTCTCCAAATCGAAGGAATTTTTTCGGGAACGCTTTCCTATATTTTTAATTCTTTCTCGGCGGCGAAGCCATTCTCGGAAATTGTAAAGGAAGCGAAAGCCAAAGGATATACCGAGCCTGATCCAAGAGATGATCTCTCCGGAACGGATGTCGCTCGCAAATTGATTATCCTTGCTCGCGAAGCCGGACGCCAAGTGAATCTGGAAGACGTAAAAGTGGAAAGTCTCGTGCCGGATTTCCTGAAGTCTGTCAGTTCCGATGAATACCTAAAACGCCTCGCCGAAAACGATGCCGCAATGCTCGCGAAACTCGAAGAGGCGATCAAGAAAAATGAAGTGCTTCGCTATGTGGGTGTGATCCCTGAAGAAGGCGCACCATCGGTTGAGTTACGTAGCTATCCTGCAACCCATGCTTTTGCACGGATTTCGGGTAGCGATAATATCGTCGCTTTCAAAACCGAGAGATACCTCCATCAACCACTGATTGTTCAGGGGCCAGGGGCTGGGCCCGAAGTGACTGCCGCGGGAGTGTTCGCCGATTTGCTGAGACTCACCACCTATCTCGGGGCTCCGTTATGAAGACCACCGCTACCGCGTTTGCACCTGCCACCGTCGCCAACGTTGCCGTTGGTTTTGACCTCTTGGGTTTCCCGATCGAAGGCGTGGGCGATCAAGTCACGGTGAACAGAGTTTCAAAGCCTGGTGTGGAGATCACGTCGATCACCGGAACGGTCACCACCTTGCCCCTTGATTCGAATAAAAATACGGCTACCGTTGGCCTTCTTCAAATGCTGAAGGATGTGAATGCGAATTTCGGATTTTCAGTCTCGATTGAAAAAGGAATCCCGATGAGTTCTGGAATGGGCGGCTCTGCATCTTCGTCGGTTGCTGCGGTCGTCGCTGCTAATGCGGTTCTCGATCAGCCTTTTCCGATCGACAAACTTTTTCACTACGCCATGCTCGGCGAACAAGTGGCAAGCGGCGGACTTCACGGCGATAACATCGCGCCATGTCTATATGGCGGTCTCACTCTTTGCCGATCTATTTCTCCGGCAGACATTATTAAAATCCCAGCACCTAACGGAATTTTTTGTGTGCTCGTGCATCCCGATATCAAAGTGAGTACGGCAGAATCGCGTGCGGGACTTCGTAAAGAAGTTTCACTCAAGGACCATGTTCTACAAACCGCCGCATTTGGTGGCTTGATTGCGGGTTGTTTTCAAAATGACCTCGCCCTCATTCAACGATCGTTTCAAGACATCATCATCGAACCACAGCGCGCTTCACAGATTCCGGGTTTCATCGAAGCAAAGGCGGCGGCACTGAAAACCGGTGCAATTGGCTGCGCGATTTCAGGGTCGGGCCCGAGCGTGTTTGCCTGGGCTCGCACGAAATCTGATGCGGTGGCGATTCAATCCGCGATGCTGAAAGCATTTGCTCAGAAAAACATGAAAACGGATTCGTGGATTTCTCCCCTCAGTCAGAAGGGCGCGCAGGTGATTGTATGAACTACGTCAGCACTCGCAGCAAATCACCACCGGTTACCGTCTCCCAAGCCATCGATGCAGGGCTCGCTCCCGACGGCGGACTGTATGTTCCAAAACTATTTCCAAACTACGACGATCTCGGTTTTCAGGATGGAGAGTTCGATTCAGTAAAGGCCCTCGCTCCATTTTTCGCGGGAGATCCGCTGATGCATTCCCTGGAAGACATCTGTGCCAATGCCCTGAATTTTCCGATTCCGCTTCGTGAACTTGAAGGTGAGCATAATAGTGGAACCGCGGTACTCGAACTTTTTCATGGACCCACGGCTGCATTCAAAGATGTGGGTGCGCGTTTTCTAGCCGAGTGTCAGGCGCGTCTTGCTCCGGCCTCCGCTTCCAGAGAGCGCACTGTTTTAGTGGCAACCTCAGGAGACACCGGTGGCGCAGTCGCAGCCGCTTATCATGGACGCCCCGGCTTCAAAGTCATTATTTTATTTCCAAAGGGAATGGTTTCGACTCGTCAACTCCAGCAGCTCACTTGTTGGGGTGGAAACGTGAGCGCCTATGCCGTGCGGGGAACATTTGATGATTGCCAACGGATGGCCAAAGAAGCATTCGCGAGTCCGAGCTTTGCTCGTGATCGTAACACCGCACTCACCTCCGCGAACAGCATCAACATCGGGCGCTTGCTTCCACAGATGACCTATTATGCAAAGGCCAGCATGGATTATAAAAAGAAGCACGGAGCAGAGCCGAGTTTTATTATTCCATCGGGAAATCTCGGCAACTCAGTGGCTGCTCTCTGGGCAAAGAAAATCGGTTTTCCCATCGGTCAAATCGTGATGGCAACCAACGCCAATCACGCGGTCCCTGATTTTTTAAAAACAGGGGTTTGGAAACCGCAGCCGACGATCAATACGCTGGCGAACGCGATGGACGTGGGTAATCCGAGCAACATGGAGCGTGCGATTCATCTTTACCCAAAATTTGCAGACTTCAGAGAAGATGTTTCGGCGATTTCGGTGAGTGATGAAGAAATATCAGAAACCATTGCCCAAGGAATCACTGAAGGAAATATTTGGTGTCCGCATACGGCAACGGCGGTTCATGTGCGCGAAACAATCCCGAGCGATCACTGGATCATCGTGGCAACAGCGCATCCCGCGAAGTTTGAAACGATTGTGGAACCGCTGATTCATCAAAAAATTCCGGTTCCGCCGGCGCTCGCGGCCCTGCTTTCAAAGCCGTCTCACTTTAAAGAGATCGGGCCGGAGTTGAGGGAAATTGTTAGGGACTAGTGGCGACCGGTCGACAATCTATCGCGTTAGTGACCATGCTGTGGTCATTAAACTAGACTCATATGACCGCAAGACGAGTCAGTTATTACTTCGAAATCGCGAACCACCGAGTTTGCACTCAGTTTCATTCGGTTTTAGACTTGTTCTAACGCCCGAATCGTTCTCTGACTCAGGCGTTTCTTTTAGACCACTAAAATCAACCAGCACTACAGTGTTAGAATAGTTTTTTCCAAAAATAGCAAACCATGTATGGATTTTGGTCGGGAGTACCAACGGAAAGGTTCGTTTCTGTGTACAGATAACCATCATTTCCCTTCTTTGCTAAAAGAGTATCAGTTTGCGGGGTGTCTTCAGCGTAGGTTATTACGGATTTTGCTACATTACTCTCAATTGTTAATGGTGAGATATCGGTATTCTTATCACCCCAAACAAAAAGATTTATGCTATATTGATCCAATGCCGCTAAGGTTGCCCCAGCAGTCGCGGCCTCGACAGAGGCAACAACCAATTTATAATGTGAAGGATCATTTTTTAAAAAATCAGGACCTTCATCTATATTTTCCAGCATAGTAAGAATATAGGCAACCGGTGAGTCCAACTCTGCTTGCGAACCATCGCTTCGGTAACAAACACCGGAGTATGTTCCAAATAAGTCAGAAACTGCGATTGACTCTGTCGTCTCGTCAAACTTGTTTTTTAATTGTGCGAATTTAGATCCGACATCAATTTTCGATATTGGCGCCGTATCTTGTGGCTCGGCGTGCACATTCATTACTGACAGACTCGTTGCTAACACCAAAAGCAATAATTTTTTCATAAAGCCTCTTATTTAAGTCCTTTGTCTAACTATGTGAGCGGCACCGGACTTTGTTCGTGCGTTCATTTTAGTAATGATTAGTTTTCTAATCACATTTCGAAGCCCTTTATTTAACTAAAATGGTTATAACTCTGATTGAACTCGAGCGCATTATTAATCAATAATTGTTATGTAATAAGACATTACAAATGTAATGTCTTAGATGTACAGGATTGAAGATGGATATGGGTGAGAGTGAGTTTGCAGCTGCAATCACTTTTGATAGCTCAAATCCGAATCATCGTTGACGCTAAGCGTTCGATCGTTTAAAATGCGCACATGTTGAACAAAACTAGCTTAGATGAAACACTACTCATGAGTGAACCCTCTCGGTTCATCCATGACCTTCTCATCGAGCGCAAGGCAAACAACCGCTCCTATTCTGCGCGTGCCCTGGCGCGCGACCTGGGCATCTCGCAAGGATTTTTATCCCAAGTGATGAGTGGGAAGCGAAAGATGTCGTTAGAGCAAAAAGTGAACCTCGCTTCAAAGCTTGGACTGGAATTAAATCCTCAAGGCACCCACGCCACTTCCCAGAAGTTTGAAGTATTGCAGTACACCCTTGAACACGAAAAAATTTTAAAGCATTGGTACCATTTTGCGATTTTAGAGCTTACCCAAACCGGAAAAAAAATTGGAAGCCTATCCAATAATCCATCGTCAATTGCAAAGCGCCTCAACATCAGCGAATTTGAAGCCAAAACTGCAATCGAACGATTGATTGAGTATGGTTATTTAGAAATGAGTAAGGGAAAACTGATCAGAACTAGTGCAGCCTTTATGATTGATGCAAAAAAATCGAGCCAAACTCTCCGTGAGTTTCATCAATCGCGACTAAAAGCTGGGATGGATGAATTGAATTACTTCGAGCAATCGCGTGTTGACCAACGCTATTTTCAAACCATGTTTATCCCCACGAGCAGAGATAAGGTTCAAAAAGCGAAAAATAAAATTGCTGATTTTCAAAAAAAATTAATCGAATTTTTAATGGAAGATCAAAAAGAGAATGTCTTTCAGCTTAGTTTACAACTTTTTTCCGTAGACCAAACTTTAATCAAAAACAAAACCAAGAATCAAAAATAGGAGTAACCCATGAAAATGTTAGTAAATTTAATGATATTAGCGATTTTAACCATCCTCACCACACCGCAATCTTTTGCGCAAACCGGCGCAACAGGTGGCGGCGGCGCGGTGGTCAAAGACAATGAGGTAAAATTGGCTGACTATTTTTATCACGAAGTTTGGCAAAAAGCTGAATACACTAAAATGCAAATTCCGGCTGATGTCAGAGCTGAGATTGAAGACCTGAAAAATCTGGCGAGTTACCTCGAAATTTCCTTTGGAAACTCATTCTGGGATTGCGATATTCTCAACAAATGCGCTAACACTCTTACCGAGTATCGCATCGTGAAGAAACTTCCGATTGAGGTGATCATGCAAATAAAACAAATGCGTGGGCTCACGGCTTACCAACCCTTCGCGTACACTCCTGGCAATATTGAAGAACTCAATATTAGTCCCACCTATATCGATGAGTCGGTTTACAACAAGCTCGATCTCACCGATAAGGCCATTGCACTGGTTCACGAGCGCATTTGGGCCCATTTTGGACTTGATCGAAGCTACGACGACATTACTTCATACACCACCACTCTTCGTATGCTTCGCGATGTCGAAGCTGGCCGCAGACAATACGACGAACCTGCTCACCACTTATTCGTGCAAGGATATTTGGCAAGTAAGGCGCTTCAGGAACACGTGGGAGGATTTCCAAATAAATACGACAGCTATATGCTCACTAACGGCGGAAAATGCGTTTTGTTTGCTCACAATATTCTCAATCCATCTGACATTGCCGTTACCATCAATGATGGATCCAGTGCTAAGTGCACTGGGTTCTATAAAATGGTAAATAATTGGACATGGGACATGGAGAAGCATGACGCAAACCCAGATTGGTCTAATTCGGTTCCACTCGATTTATCCGGTGTTGATCCAAAGAATCTTCTCGAAATCGACTTAAAAGATCATATTCTCATTCCCTTTATCTCTATCAGCGTTAAGGGAAGCGGAAACCTTGTTTCAATAGATGCGACCATGCCAAAGTCTAATTGTCGCGGGCCGAATACCACGTTTCCAATTTTTATCGAAGGCGATCAAAACACGGTAGCTAACGTGAAAACTTCGACTATCAAAATTATCGGATCAAAGAACATTCTTCAAAATGCGAATTTACTCCAAAGTCATGTCGTCGCCGGAGTGTCAATTCAAGGCTCTCAAAATTTCATTGAAGACATCAACACCAGGCAGCTCAGTGGGGAGCTCGGCAATTATACTTACAGCTGCGAAAGCATTTCGAACCTTCCACTCGTCAAAGTTTCAGGCGATTCAAACTATATTGATCACACGACTCTTACGGGAATCAATGGAAACAACAACCGAATTATTAATAAAAGCGTCAAAACTCTTAATGCTAACAATAAAACAAAAGTCGGCCGCAAGTAGCCGTCCCCTCACCACGGAGATAGTTTATGAAAAAAACCAATGTAATGATGAAAGTTCTGTTGCCGACCATCCTGCTTTCCAATCAGGCCTTTGCGAAGGATGTGTTTGTAAACCTTCAAGATCTTCAAGTGCAGGGTGCGGACGGTTTTGAGGGTGAAATGAGTATCTGCACTTTTGATCACGATCAGAGATTCAGTGCCAGCAAGATTCTCTCTTATGGTAACGGAGCAATTTATCGGATCGCTCGCGAGGATCGAGTGGTGATCAACACTTCCGGGATGGACGGCGTCAGTGGCACCCGCTTGGGAGAAGGTGGACAAGCCGGAGGAGATGCCGGAAATATTTTGCTGAAGGTGAGCGATCAAAAACTTCTTGATGAAGTGGCCTTCATCAACGAACCCGGAAAAGGCGGTGCAGGCGGACCCGGACTGGCAGCTTCTGCAGGTTATATCACCTCGGACTTCGGCACTTTGATTCAGGGCGGGCCCGGTGTTCCTGGTATCCCTTCGGGACAAGATGGCCCAAATGGACTACCTGGTTCTATCCAAATTAAAGTCGAAATGGATGCGTGTGATGCAATTTACAAAGACTATGCCAATGTATTGAGCTTGAGTCGTATTTCATTGCCGTAACAAGCGATGGTATAAAATTAGACGTGTAAAAAATTGCGCCTCAACTGCGCTGTAAGTTTTTCATTTTTACTTCCTCTGTTCATTTATCCTAATGTTTTCGATTTATCTCCCGATTGGCGCCAGTCAACGACCCAACTGAATGGTAATTGATCTAATTTTCCTTAATTTTCGTCGCTTCACTGAACGTTAAACTAAAGTTTGATGAGTCGATCCTCACTCCCTCACTCCGCCGACTTAGGAATCTGCGAAGCAGTGAGTGGATCAACGCAAATTGGTAGATTTTGCAGCTGAGCAAGGATGATTTTAGTGATTCGCCCCCAAGGCTCCAGTCCTCCGCGCACAGGCATTTCGGTCTGCATGATTGCGTATCCTCCGATGTCATCGATCGGATTCAGTCCTCCTACAGGATATTTCCATTTGTGATTGATCGGACGCATATGAATCGTGAGGTGGGCGTGTTTTAAAAAACTGGGAGCCATATTGATTCCCAACGGAAACTCCTGATAAACATCGATCAGACCATCGTAATTCGAGCCGGCACGCAACTTGGGATCAACCGCTTCATCGGCATCCACGACCAGAACATCATATCCCTTGGAGGCGATGGCATCGAGAATGAGTTTGGTCTGCTTATTCGAAAAACCACCAAGCGCTTCATAGTGCCCGATGACTGCCGGATAATAGTTGCCCTCGTGGAAAGGTCCGTGCCCTTCCACAGTCTTGCCTAGGGAGTCCGCTATCTGAAATCCACCGCCTACTTGAAGTAACATCCGGCATTTCGGCCCGTCTTCGGCAAAGGCTACAGTGGTGATGGTCACGGTCAAGAATGCAATTAAGATTTTTTTCATAAGTTTCTCCATTATACTTTGGAGACAGACTTATTACATATATTTTATGGAACAATGAAGACTTACCTATGACAAAATGTCATATCTCTAGATTTAAGAATGTGAGCGAAATTGGGGATCCATAAACCATCCACAATGTCTTGATTTCGGACATCTGCGCCCGCGCTCAGCGACACTTTCAAAGCACGGAAAGATGCCCAAGATCTATTCTTTTCGGGCCTAGCGACCTTTAAAAACGATTCCATCCCAAGCCTAATCCCCAATTACGAACTTTTGGTTCAAATCTTGAATCCTGTCACTCAAATGAATAACCGTAAAATGCCTATCTTAATGCTATTGATAACTATGTCACTTTATGACATAGTTATATTGGGGCATTTGTGATGCCCTCAGAGAACAAAGCGAAGTTATTGTTTCGCCAGAAATCACTACTTCGAAATGGAATGCTAAGGGACGGAGTGGTCTGGTGGGTTCCTAAGGATGATCGTTATCCTGATGGCTACCGATACCGGCTCGCCCTGGTTGAGCATTTGAATGGAAAAGTGATGATTTTATTTGATAACCACTATCCTAAGGGGCACCACGTTCACCTCAAAGACGGAAGAGAAGTTCCTTATGAATTTAAATCGCTTAAAAAGTTACTTGAAGACTATGAAGAAGTGATCCTCAAAGAGGAAAAATAGCTATTTGAAGGAAAATGAACATGAAAATTAAAAAAATCAGTATCAGACCAAAGGAAGAATTTATGAGCGATCTTTATTCCATTGCCAACTCTATGGAAAACGGCGTCGTGCCTAAAAAAGCCCGAACCGGAGTTTTTTTTGAAGACATGCAAGCTGTGCGAAAAATCCTAACAGACAAACGCTTAGACCTTTGGAGAACTATCCGAGACAAAAATCCGGAATCAATTTCTGCACTAGCAAAAATGGTCGATCGAGAGTTCAAAGCAGTTTACCGAGATCTGCTATTACTGCAAAGCTTAGAACTGATCAGACTTAAGAAAACCAAGGGAAAACGTGGAGACCTTCAAGCACCCATTAGCCTCGCAGACGAATTACAACTTGCAGTCGCCTGAATCGTCAACTTAGATCGAAGTCGCCATCTTCACGAGCTCAGCAAGCAAGCTCCAGTCGTCAGTCTTTTTGTCCTCACCGATGAATTTACCCGGAAGCTTGAAATTACGAGTCCAGATCACATCCGGGCGATCGTCTGAAATCCACTCTCCGCCGATAATCTGATCGCGGGAGTTAAGCTCCAAAATATATTGGTAGGTGGCGGTTCTGTATTTCTGTTTTGGAGTGCCCAACACGGGATCGTTCGATGGCAACACGTGCATCGAGTCTTCCAGATTCGGATCATCGGTATCGTAGAGTTCGTTGGTGTAGGTCAGGATGCTGGTGATATACACTTCCTTTTTAGTCCCGGTAGTCGCTTTATGACTCAAGTCCGTGGTTTTAATATTATCAATGGTGGACTCAAACTTCACAAAGGGTTGATTCCAGATTTCCACGCCTGGATCACGGTCAGCAGCAAAACCACGATGCTTAATCCCAAGTTCATTGGCCATCATGATATGAAATGATGCCGGATGGACGTCTGTGCATGATCCATCCAGATTGAAAAGATGGGTTGCGGAAGTACAGGACTTCCCGATAAAACGGTAAATACTTGAATCGTAATTTTGGTGATAAAATGCGAGCAAACCTTTAATATCGCTGGAGCCGAAGTGAATTTTGATATTGTTTTTCGGATTCGTATAGTCGATCGCTTTTGGTTCATCGTAATTCAAAGAAGCATGGGTCCAGCCGTAACAAAGACCATGATAGTCCTTCGTGCTCACTTTATAGGTTTTACGAATCTCGCTCACAATTGGAAAATTCAATTTACCGCGCGCGATATCGAACTTCTCTCCTGGAGAAAGAACACTCAATTGATCATCGCTCATCGATTGTAGCTGACTCTGTGTTGGAGACTTATCGTCTTTATAAAAAGAATCCTTCACTTGCCAACGATCCGCAATCGTTCCGTTGATTCGAGGCCAGTAAGAATCCGCCCAGCCGCGTTTCAATTGTGGATCCATCGCTCCGTTCAAGGGAAGCTGGGTAAAGTTCTTGATGTATTTCGGATCAAAATTACTCGGATTATTCGCATCGTTCCAGCTGCGATCCGCAAAGGCGAGAGACGATGAAAATACAGTGAATACCAATATGCAATAAAGGAGCTTAGAAAGATGACGATTCATGCAGCATTTATACACAAAACATGTTTAAATGTCATGTTTTTAAAGTAAGGGTGGCGTTCTCACTCGATATTCTGCAATGAAATTCGTGGAACGGAACTCACTTCCCGACCTTCATCACGCTTGCAAAGGGATCCAGTCTTCCATCCAGCGCTCCATCGCGTTCCTTGATGAAGTAGGTTCCGGAAACCTTCGGACTCTTCAATCGATTGAAGAGAGCATTGAGTGTGAGATCATCCATCACTGCGGTGATGGTGGTCGCGAACTGGGTCCATGCCCCGTTCTCACCGGAAACAGTCACTCCGCCGCTTCGAAGGGTCCAAATCTCTTTCGGATCAAACATCTGTCCGTGGCGCTCTTGAGAAGCGGAAGTCCCGAGATAAAGAACTTTACCGAAATTCGCCGGGATCACCTTAAACATACAGGTGCCGAGCGCTTTTGGATTCTCAATACACATGATGGATGGATCCCTCAACGGTGTTCCAATCGCAGCCACAAATCCATCCGCCATGACTGCCATTCCACCAAGGCCCTGCTTCATGAGAATCCGAATCGCTCTTTCGGCCGCGTAACCACGGATCATCCCCTTCAAGTTCAAGCGGATCCGCTGGTTGTACATTCTCACGGTCGGCTTCGGGCCCGTATCCAAAATCATGTTCTTGTCGCCGAAGAGACGACGTGAAACCGCGGTCAATGGCTGCTTCGAATCCCAATCGGTAATACGGTTGTAATCGGAGTCGGTAAATTCCGCTTTATTTTTATAAGGGGTGAAGGTGATATCGAAACGGAGTTCAGACATCTGATACATGCGGTCGCAATCGATCAAGATCGCGGCCAATTCTTGAGAAATCGGCACGGGCTCAGCGTAAGCCTTCGTATTGATCTTTTCGACTTCACTACCCGTTACCGTCGCATCCGCCATGTTCGTAATGCGATTGATTTCCGCTACCGCAAGATCAAGCGCAGTATTCACTGGAACCGTAGGTTTGTTTGATGGCCAAGCGCGGATGACAAAATTGGAACCGAACGCGATCACCGATTTTTGGGAATAACCTTTTAGATTGAGCGCGGTGACCTGCCATGGCCGAGTGGGACCCAGCGGGACTTTCGGTGTACTCGCACAGCCAACAAAATTACCACTGAATGCTAGAATGACTAAAGCACCAATCAAGCGAATTTTGGAAGTCATACTTAAAATTTAACACTATAAATCAAGGGAATGGAAACAGAATGTAAGACCAGCAAACTCACCGCTAAGAAATTGGCGGCCAATCATCAGGCCATCATCAAGCGCCGGCGAGTGTTTTCCACTCCTGATCAAGCGTATCGATCTCGACACTCACCTTCTTCAGATCGGCGAGCAGGGCTGGCGTGAGGTCTTTTTTCTTCATTTGATCGCGCAGCTGATTCACTTGTTTCATCTTCGCTTCGACTTGCTGGCCGATCGCGGTCAGTTTCGCGATCACCGCCGCATCCGTAATATTTTCAGGAATTTTTCTCATCTCATTTCCAATTCCGCGTCACCGAAGACGTCTACTTAATGATCGTTTTCAAATACTCAGGATAGGTCAGATCATCATCCTTCTGGCCACTCTTCGTGAGTTCAATCACGCGAGTAGCAATGGTTTCAATGAACTGCTGATCGTGTGAAGTGAACAAAATCGTTCCCGGAAATTTCGTCAGGCCATTGTTCACCGCCGTGATGGATTCGAGATCCAGGTGATTGGTCGGACCATCGAGCAAGAGAACATTCGCGCTACTCAACATCATTTTGGCGAGCATGCAGCGAACTTTTTCCCCTCCGGAAAGCACGTTCACTTTTTTAAGAGCCTCATCACCGGAAAATAACATGCGCCCCAAAAATCCGCGAATAAAGCTCTCAGCCTTTTCTTTGGAATACTGGCGTAACCAATCCACAAGATTCAAATCCGCGTCTTTAAAGTATTCGGCATTGTCTTTCGGGAAATAGGCCTGTGAGGTAGTCACACCCCAGGCAAATTTTCCTGCGTCGGCGGGAATCTCGCCCATCAGAATTTTAAAAAGCGTAGTGCTCGCAAATTCGTTGTCGCCGACAAAAACGATTTTATCATTTTTGTGCACGGTGAAGGTGACGTTATTCAAAACTTTTACGCCATCAACGGTCTTACTGAGTCCTTCAACTCTGAGTAACTGATCTCCCGCTTCACGCTCAGGTTTGAAACCCACGAACGGATAACGACGTGTAGAAGGCTTGATGTCTTCGATCTTTAACTTTTCGAGCTGCTTCCGACGTGAGGTTGCTTGAGACGACTTCGAAGCATTCGCGCTGAAGCGCGCGATGAAGGCTTTGAGTTCTTCCGCTTTTTCATTGAGTTTTTTGTTTTGATCCTGCTGAAGTTTCAACGCCAACTGACTCGACTCATACCAGAAATCGTAATTGCCGGTATAAAGCGTGATATTTCCGAAATCGATGTCCGCCATGTGAGTGCACACCTGATTTAAAAAGTGACGATCATGCGACACTACAATCACGGTTTTTTCATAATTGAGTAAGAAATTTTCCAGCCAGCGAATCGCGGCGATGTCCAAATGGTTGGTCGGCTCATCGAGCAGTAGGATATCCGGATCGCCGAAGAGGGCCTGGGCAAGGAGAACCTTCACTTTTTGCGCGTCTTTCAACTCTCGCATCAGCAAGCCATGTTGTTCCGTCGTGATCCCCAAACCAGCGAGAAGAACAGCGGCATTCGACTCCGCCTCCCAGCCATTCATCTCGGCGAATAATCCCTCAAGCTCGCCCGCGCGCTCCCCGTCTTTTTCAGAAAAATCGGTCTTGGCGTAGAGTTTGTCTTTTTCTTCGATCACGGCTGAGAGCTCGGGATGCCCCATGAGTACCGTCTTCAACACTTCCACGTTGTCGTAGGCAAAATGATTTTGCTTTAAGATCGCAATGCGCTCGCCCGGCGTGATCGTGACACTACCGGTACCGGTAGGAACCTCGCCAGAGAGGATCTTCAAAAAAGTTGATTTACCCGCACCGTTCGCACCGATGAGTCCGTAACAGTTTCCCGGAATGAACTTGATGTTCACGTCTTCAAAAAGTTTATTACTACCGAAACTGAGTCCTAGGTTTTCTGTGCTGATCATAATCTTTCTCTACAATATTGAATTTCAGTTTTTGAAGCGGCCGCAATTCCTGGAGCTAGACTTGCCAGGTCGGAGTCACACAAATCGCACCCGATTCAAATGAAACAGTCAGTTTATTTCCATTCGTCGGCCGACTCACAAAACCGTGACGCCAGTGGGTTTCCGGCTCCGAATAATGCGTGCTCAAAATCAGATCCTGATCGAGCACCGCTTCAAAATATAAATGAACCGCATCGACGGTTTGCAATTCGCTGAGGTCAATTTCCTTACTGAAGCTGGAAAACTCAGTCTCCCCTAAAACATATTCAGCAAGAACGATCGGGTCGCCCAGAGTTTCCGCGTCGCTGAGCGAATCATAGCGGACTTGAGAACACCAAATATTTTCAAGTGTGGGGCGAACCGCTTTGTAATCAAAAGTTCCAAACGACGCGCTCGCGAAGTAATCGTAAAAATTTTGCTCCCAACCGACGAGCTTCGTAGAACGGATCGGCTCCGCACACACTCGAATCCGGGATGGGATAATGGATTTGATATTCGGATGACGTTTTTTAAAATCGTAACAAAGCTCTACGATGTTCTCTTCCGGTCCGATCGCGCCGATGGTTTCCGTAATTAAAACATCGGGCTGGGGATCGAGAATCACATCGAAGGATTTAGCTCGGATTACTTTTACCTGATCGAGCTTCGCGGCCTTCATCATGTCTTCCGCAATCTTTGCGCTGTAACCGTAATATTCGATCGCCGTGATTTGTCCTTTGGTTTTCGATGCAGCAAATGCGGAGAGGATCCCGGTTCCAGTTCCGATTTCCGCAACCACCATTCCCTCTTTCACCTGATGAGTGATGGCCTCATGATAGGCATCAAGACGGACCTGGTCACCAAGCATGACCGCATGATCACCTGCGGAAAAATCATAAACTGAATGCATGCCACTGTTATAGTGAAGGGCGCCCTAGTTGTCTAGGAAAGTGATCAAATTTTCGGGCAGCCCAACGGGCCCGAATCGAGCCTTTCCCCTAATTCCTAAAATTGGCTTTGTAATCACGGCGGCGCTTCCATTGGCGGATGCGATAAAGCAGAGCTGGGCCGAAGAAGAGCAGATAATTCGAATAAATCGTGAGCAGGAAGAAGCGATCCATCCAGTCACCCTGAAATAGGCGGTAGGCCAAAAACGCGAGACTCAGCCAACCGAGGTGCTTCATTTTTACGGGAAAAATCATATAAAGCCGAATTTCGTGATCAGGAAAGAGAGCCGCAGCGGCCAGAAAAAGTGTGGAGCTGAAATCGGTCGTTTCCAACACTGGGTAAGCGAAGCTGAGTGAAAACACGATCGTGAGCACGACCGAAACCAAAATGTAGAACGTGGTTTTGAACGCTCCCCATTCTGCTTCGATCGAAGTCAGGATCGAGTAAAGAAACATCTGTGCAAACACAAACCAGATCAGATTATTCGAGACGGGTAAAGACAAGAAGGTCAGAAGCCTCCACGGTTCACCATGCATGGCCTGTTCCGGAAATAGTGCCAAGGTACTCATCCAGGCCGGATTCGACATGATCATCAAAAAGCCTAGAACCTGAAGTGTGATCAGGATGATCGAGATGTGCGGTACCGCGAGCCACGCCATTCGCTTGGATAGAAATTGTAACCATTTTGGATCTGACATGATTTGAGTCTATAGCGGGTTTTGAGGGAAGTCTAGTCCTCGGTATCGTACCTCCAATTCACTTCTACCCTCCTTCGTTGGCTTCCCCGTGATGCATACCCGGGCTTCGTGTTGGCGCGATGGGTTCGCGTACCCTTTTTTATGCTTTTGTAAATATGACATTGCCCCACAGTATATTTAATGATATCGTGAGATTGCATGAAATCTCGTCAACTACAGCTGAGCGACTCCCTCCCCATCGGCTCCAAGGAGCGCTCTCAGGTCAAGGCCCGCCTCCAACCCCGCATCGCTCATGGCGGTTATGAATCTCGAGGCAAGCGTAAGTCTTCCCGTCCCTTCTCGCCGAAGGCTCCGATGCATATCGTACTCAAATCCAAGCGCGCGCGTGGGACTTGGTCGATGAAACATCGCAAGAATCAATCGCGCATCCGGAGCATGGTTTATGTCTATGCATACCGTTTTCGCGTACACGTATATCGATTTGCAAACGTGGGCAATCATCTGCATCTCTTGGTGAGGGCCAAAGACCGCAAGGATTTGGCTGATTATTTGAGAGTATTAGCAGGACGCATCGCCGTTACGGTCTCGGGCGCGCGTAAATACCTCAAACGCGTTGGAAAGTTTTGGGATGATTTATGTTGGAGCCGACTCGTGGCATGGAAGAAGGATTTTCATTTCGTGCAGAGATATATTTATGCCAATGAATTAGAAGCGATGGATACTCGCTTTCGAGAAATGGTGCTGAAGAATCCGTATTTGATTCCTAAAGATACGTCGTAATCGAGACCGGCAAGGACTCAATCTTCACTCTTCTCCAAAATAAAATTGAGTTCCTTGTAAGGAGTCAGCCATTTACAGGAGAGTGTTTTCGGATGAGTGGCATCCACATTACAATTCAAAAGCACCGGAATCGATGTCGCCGCTAAATCAAGATAGGACGATAAAATGATCTTTCCATTTTCACCGTCATAGGCCGCCGTTTGAAAAATAACGGAGACGACTTCCTTCGAACTCGAATCAAAGGTCATGCTTCCCATCAGCACCGGCTTGATGCGAGAATTACCGTCTGTATCGATCACCGGCTTCATCATCGTCATCACTTCGAGTTTTAACCCGAAGGAAAGACCATCAATCTCCACCGAGCCCGCATAATTTCCCTGAATATCGGCCACCGTAGAAGTGTCCGGAACATTCATCACCTGATTACCCGGCATCGCCTCGGGGTTAGTATTCGTTTGGGCGAACACACTACCAGCGCTCAATATTACGGCTAAAACCAATACAATTCTCATAAGTGCGGTTTAATTAACGCACTGCAACAATACTGTCAATTCCTATCTCATTTTTCATGATTTTCTGGCGAGAGCCGTGTTAAGACCAAATTAACTATGAAATCAATCTTATCCGGCATCTTATTTGCACTATTAGGCCTCGGCACCAAGTCTGCACTCGCGATCGACGTCAACCAAATCCAAGCAGACCTAAAAGCAAACGGCGCCCTGGGATGGATCCACGGTTCGGTAGCATCTCAAGGCCTCTATGTTGTGACCTTCCGAAACCCGAAAAACTTTTTCGATTATATTGAAATGTCCCTCACCAGCGACGACGCCAATATCAAAAAAACGTTTGCAGACTACAACCGTCACGATCAAGTGCTGATCAAGGGTGACTTTCTCGATATCCCCGTGCCTCAGAAACACATTAATGTGACCTCGATCAGTCTCACCAAAAAATATCAGTCTCCCTACTCCGCCGATCCTTATCAGCATGTGGTGAAACTTCCCGATGATTTGCTTAACCGTACGAATGACACCTTCCTCGTTCACGCGGTTGCTGCCGAAGGCAAAATCCTGGTCGTTGAATATAAAGACACGATCATTCCGATCTTCGTTAAAAACGGCGACCTCGCCAAAAACCTTTATCGCGGCGACGTGGTTCAGCTCACCTATAAAATCCAAAAAACGCCGGACCAACCGGTCCACATCAAGCTCGATGAAACCAATCCCGCAGCGATCAAATTACTCGATTCCGTGAAAGATCTGCATGGCAAACCGGCGTCCGTGCAAGGCCGTCTCATCCTCTTTCCAAAGAGCCCGGAGATTTCCCTCAATATCTTTGCAGTGGAAGTTCCATTGCAAGCAGGACTCAAACGACAATACACACTCGTGAACTTTGATGATCCGGAAGTCTTCAACCAAATCCTTCAACTTTGCCAAAAAGCCTGGGACCGCCATTCCGGCAAAGACGACTTCATCAATGGTCGCAACAAATTCATTTCGAACCACATTCAGGTAAAAGTGACCGGAACCTTCAACGAAATCGATCCAAGCCAGGCCAATGCGCAGGTTCTGATCAACGCGGTGAAAGACGTTCAGATCATCGAAAATTAGCTGATCTCGCGACGAGCGAACGACGATCTTACCGTGATCAAGGCGCCCGATAAAAACAAGAATATCGCCACCGTTTCGTATGCGTGCGGAAAGCGATTTTCAAAAATAAAACTATAGAGCAAACCGAAGATCGTTTCCGAGATCATCAAGGGTCCGGAAATTTCTGTCGGACAGTGAAACGAACACACGTTCCAGAGCCAATTCGCAAACCACGAGGACCCAAAACCTAGGCCCATCGAACAAAGTAAATAAGTGCTGAATCCCTCGCGATGAACGAGTTCTCCCACATTTACTTGTGCCAGAAAAAACGGAGCGATGCTCACGAGCGAAATCACTCCCACGACACTTGCAAAATCCTTGCGTCCGATGCCGGGATTTCTCTGCAGAAAACGAGTGTTATTGATCGCAAACCAGGTCCAAAGCGCCAGACAAGAAATCAATGCCAACACCCCAAATACAGAAGGACTCTTCACCGTCGTCAATCCCATGAACACCGGAAAAGCGAACA
>Ga0206895_1091_pt1 | contig 25992 bp, 28 predicted proteins | sample Alteio_BWOrgHeat_51_FD_152967 | JGI IMG/M metagenome (GOLD analysis project Ga0206895, IMG submission 152967) | Enriched cells from forest soil in Barre Woods Harvard Forest LTER site, Petersham, Massachusetts, United States -... | ecosystem: Environmental > Terrestrial > Soil > Temperate forest >...
TCGATAGCTGTTTGTAGTACGCCACCCACATCAGCCTTTATATCTTGGTGTGGACCATAGTTCCATACACTCTGCATGCCGGTAGGTGTCTTGGCTAAGCCCCCTACAAAGCCAAAGGGCTCAGCTGGTACGACTGATTGGGCGGCCTCTGCAACTTGATCTGAATCAAGAGCTACATCAGCATCCATAAAGTGTATGAGTGCCTCATACCCGAGCACCTGCATTATTTGGTTCCGAGCGGCATTAGCCCCTTTATTCTCAGGATTTGATACAAAGTGAATTCCCTGGCCAGCATTAAAACTCTCGACTACATCACGGCTGCCGTCTGTCGACGCATCATCCAGCACATAGATGTCAGCATAATTTTGTGCAGAGAGCTCTTCGAGGAGCGGTGCTAGCTGCTGGCCCATATTGTAATTAGGGATTGCGGCAACTACCGGAAGTTTTGTCATATAACAAAAAGTACCACTTTCGTGGTACTTTGCATATTGCTTATGCTTGACTCCCGCTAATCGAGGGGGTTCGAACGAGTCAAGGTCTAGAGATTGCCCCGCTTACTATGATAACGCTGAAGTGCAGCACGCTTGTGAGCAGGCGTCCTTAAATATTTAACTAGTGCATTTGCATGCCAAACGGTAAACATTCGCTCCCCGTCCATACTCAACTTGGTAAGATCTTTGCCAAGTTGGCTCTCATAAGATACACCGTCAGCATGGGTGCCACGATAAACAATAAGTCTCATGTCTTTAGCTTTCGATCCACTAACTTCAATCTGACCATCTAGATCATGAGTAGCCGGGAGACGAATGCCAAGTGTAACTTTGCTTAATACCCCGACATCCATATAGTCAGTCCTAATACCAAACTCTTTTGTAATTGGAGTTATCGATCCAGGGCTATAGGGTGCTATATACTCTCGAGCTTCACGATTGGCATCATCAACTAGTACTTCCCATGCAAAACTTAAATTAGCAATTGCCATTGCTGCACTTGACTCACGATTTATACGACTTGTTTCAAGCATCAAGTCCCATTCTGCTTGCTCTACAGGAGTTCGCCCTCTACTTGTGACAATATCTTCTACAAATGGCATATATCACCTCCACTTAGTTAGACGAATAATACGCCCTGTCTACTAGAGTTGTAAATGCGCTGATAATTAAAATGACCTCCGTAACAGAGGTCAAAGTACTTATGGCTCTCCCTTCTGGACGAGCTTCGCAACTATTCGGGCAACGGACCAGTAAACGTTCTGTCGTACAACCTCTCGACAGTATTCGTGTCGGCATCAATTACACGTGCCCAGATACTATAGTCTCTGGTGACTAGCTGAAGGCCTGGGTAAATAGCTTCATTTGATTGCTCGGGCAGAGCTGGAGGATCTATATGAATGAGCAATCCTTGTTCAGGGATGACACCGTCTGGATCAGCTACATATGAGGCTGCAAGTAGTGCATCTCTGGGTACTTCGTGTACATAGCCACTTGCAAGTCTATCGTAAGGATTAAGGACAACGGTTAAGTCAAAGCCCCTATCGGTAAAAACATATATAGGGGTATGTCTTATGTAGAGTCGTTCGTCGTCGTAGGGCGTACGTACCGTGACTTTTGAATCCATTCCAAAAACACCTTCTCTATCGCCCGTGATGCCATTGATCGCTACAAGCCCAATGTCTTGTTGCGTTAAGTGAATGCGAATATCCTTCTCGGATTTTTGAAATTCCATTAAGTTGATTCTGTAGTATAAGGATTTGAACTGCAAGCATAAACAAAAATACTTTGCTCACGCAAAGTGCTCATGCTTGGCTCGCGGAACAGTCCGTCAATCAAACCTTTTCGGGAGGTCAAAATAACTTCTCAAACTAACGATTCATCAGCCGAAAAGCTCCGGAAAATTCTGACTAAACAAGGCTTTGAAATGACACTTGAAGAAACCCAAGAATTTGGCTGGTGGCTCATCGAGCTCTACGATATTTTTCTCGCACCAGAGGAAACGGATCTAGACGACGCTACTCTTGTAAATTAGTGATAATTATAGTATAAATAATCCTAAATTAAGGAGTTAACATGGCCGGAAATACATTCGGTGAAGCATTTCGAGTTACAAGTGCCGGTGAGTCACACGGCCCAGCTATTATGGCTATCGTGGATGGTTGTCCAGCTGGAATTGAGCTCAACGAAGAGATGTTTCGCAACGACATGGATCGTCGACGTCCTGGCCAAAGTGAGTTCACGACACAACGTAAAGAAGCTGATGAAGTACAAATCATGTCTGGTGTGTACCGTGGTGAAACCACAGGAACTCCTATCGGGCTCATAATTCCTAGTACCGACCAGCGCTCTAAAGATTACTCCGATGTAGCACTCAGCTACCGGCCAAGCCATGCCGACTACACCTACGATGCCAAGTACGGCCGTCGTGACCCGTCAGGTGGTGGACGCAGTTCAGCCCGAATTACCTCGGCCGCAGTAGCTGCGGGTGTTATTGCAAAGCGCATAATTGCGCCAACCGTTACTACTGGATATGTACACACTATCAAAGACATAGAGGCAGATATACCGCTAGAAGTCACAGAGGCAATCGTAGAACAAAGCGCTATCCGTTGCCCAGACCCAATTGCGAGTGAGCGTATGGAAGCTCTCATTCGTGAAACGCGTAAAAACCGTGACTCAGTTGGAGGCATCGTAGAATGCATCGTCGATAATATGCCCGTAGGCCTAGGTGAGCCTATTTTTGATAAGCTCGAAGCCTTACTCGGCTACGCAATGCTTGGAATACCTGCAGCAAAAGGGTTTGAAATCGGCTCAGGTTTTACCGGTAGACTAGAATACGGTAGCGACCACAACGATCCGTTTACGCTAGAAGATGGCAAGATTGTAACCACTTCTAACAAATCTGGTGGAGTTCAGGGCGGTATTAGCAACGGTATGCCGCTGGTATTCCGCGTGGCATTCAAGCCTACAGCAACAATCGGGAAAGAACAGCAAACCGTCAACAACCAGGGTCAGCTTGATACCATTGCGCCAGCAGGTCGTCATGACCCATGTGTACTGCCAAGAGCAGTACCTATAGTTGAGGCAATGGCGGCCTGTGTGCTTGCTGATTTAACTCTTCGTGATCGAGCTAGTCGTATCTAAAAATACAGAGTGCATAAGCACTCTGTATTTTGGAGGGTGTGACCTTTCTAGCGCTATATCGTCAGTAATTTTGTCGATCAAGCTCTCTATAGGCCAGCCACTTTTCCATTAACCCCGGGGTGGGAATGGATCCTTCTTTGGCGGTACCGTGTCCGCTGCCCGAAAGTGTCCGTTGGTTCCTTGGATACGAAGCTCGCCACCACCATTATGACGCATTGTATTTCGCGTCTGATTGATGACTTCTGCTTGCGTTTTGCCGGTGAAACTTGCTCGTTGAGCATTCTCACTGACCGCACGGTAGCCGTCTTTACGATTACCGCTGACGTAGTAGTTCTTTGCCATTTTTCTTCTTCCCTTCTCGCTTTTTAGTTTTTGCAGTTCAAGCGAATTTCTGCTCGACCTCTGTGGTTTCCCACACAATACATTATATATAGCGTATGTAAGCGCTAGCAATACGCTACATGTTGTATGATTTCATTGGATCGGCAGGATTCGAACTTTCTTGAAGCAAAAAAGTCTACAGTTCAATCTGTAGACTTTTCCAAATTCTCGTGGCTCCGGCTGCTGGGCTCGAACCAGCGACATTCTCGTTAACAGCGAGACGCTCTACCACTGAGCTAAGCCGGAATATACTATCTGGGCCTATGCTTCACGCATACACAAGACTTGGGAAATTATACTGAAGTTGCAGTGGCTTCGCAACACCTGTGCTACAGGCATGGTTTAGCGGCGCTTCAGGTCGAAGTTATTCTGCCGCTCGGTGTCACGTTTCTTAATCGATTCACGCTTGTCATAATTCTTTTTACCCTTACCAACGGCTATGCGCAGTTTTATGAATCTTCCACCGGTTAATAGCTCGAGTGGCACTATGCTGCGCCCCTGTTTTTTGGCTTCTATAAGCGCATTTATTTCGCGTCGCTTGGCGAGCAGACGTCGTGTGCGGGTTTGCTCTTGCTCATTCAGCGGTACGGCTGTAGTGCCGTTGATCGTGCCATTGAGCAGAAACAGCTCGTTATCTTTTACGGTTACGTAAGCGCCAAGGAGCTGGCCACGCCCCATGCGCAGACTTTTCACTTCTGCTCCAGTTAGCTCCAAGCCCACCACCAAAGAATCACCCAGTTCATAATCGAACCGTGCGCGTCTGTTGCGTATAGCCTTAGCTTGGTTGGGCCTTTTCTTTGTCATAGGACATATTGTACCGGATAAGCATAACTATTGACAATAGCAGTATAATATTACTATATAAATAATTTCAGCGAGTCTATTTAAAGATAGTTTTAGCGGTGTTCCAAACCGACGGGTCGTGCTCGACGGTCATGCGATAGTACCAATACTCAGCTCCCCACATATCTATTTGCTTTAGGCCAGTTTGTTTCGCAAAGTTGACAGTCGTTTTGAGCCGTTCCGCATCGAAGGTTTTGTTTTGCTCGGCTAAGCTAGTGTGGAGTATGTCTTGCCCATTTGGTGGCCATGGTTCAGTTTGTAGCTCATGCAGTACAGACGCTTTGCCGGTTAATAGCTGCTGGCTGCCCGCCAAAAATGCGTAGTACCAGCTTGGAAATGGATATTGGAAGTAACGGTGTATCAGGGCGGTGTTCCAGACGCGTCGGTAGACTGATATACCGATTTCATCGGGCAGTGGTTTGCGTAAACTAAAGCCGGCGTAGTTGTCGCTTCGCGTGATAATAACTGGGTGTTTTGGGTCAAGTTTCTTCACCATGGCGAGTTCGTTGTTTAGTCGAGTACGGTCGAAATTGTTACAAGCCCCAAATGTATTGAAGAACTCGTTTTCGAGCTGGTAACTCTGAAGCGCCGGGCTATTTTTGTACCGATTTACCACTGTCTGCATGAACGAGTTAAGCTGCGGTGTCCACGTGTTTTCTGGCTTGCTGGTGTTAACCCAGCTCGGTGCGTGGCATTCTGGGTAGCGTGGTTGGCGCAGTCCGATAGCCAATGTTACCTGCGCACCGTGAGCCTCTGCCTGCGCCATTTCGTAGTCGAGCTCGGTAAAATTGTACGTACCTTGCGTTGGTTCTATATCGCTCCAGTAGCTCACGAGTCGCAGATGCTTGACGTGTAAGTCGTTCAGGATGGCTTGGTAGGTGGTGTGGGCATCGAGCCCCAAGTAGGTAGCGTAGTCGGCTATAAAACTTACCCCAAGGACAGTTGGCTTGCCTTTTTGCTCGTGCTGATACCAAACAGCTATGCCGTACATGGTGCCAATGCAGAGCGTTACGAATAGCACAGCGACCGTGACAGTTTTGTGCCACCAGCCCATGTGCCAGTAGCGTGCAAACCACTTCCACGCCCAGTCGAGTGGTTTTAGGTATTTCCGGGGGTGTTTTTTAGCTTTTGCCATACAATAGTACATTAGTGAGCGATTTACGCATCAGTCTAATAATACCTGCATATAATGAAGAGCGCTATCTCGAGCGCTGTTTAGATTCAGTTACGGCGCAGGCTCATATGCCATTTGAGGTGATTGTGATCGATAATAACTCTAGCGATAACACGGTAGCCAAAGCCAAAGCTTACGGGTTTGTGACCGTACTATCTGAACAGCACCAAGGCCGCGTCTTTGCGCGTAATGCTGGTTTTCAAGCTGCTCGGGGCGACATAATTGCTCGCATAGACGCTGACACGGTCCTACCACCAGATTGGACCACGCAGCTGAGTACATATTTTGATCGGCCTGATGCTCTGCAGACTGCCTGGACTGGTGCGGCACATTTTTATAATGTGCGCTTTCCTCATACGGTGAGCGCTGTATACAACTGGTTGGTATTTCGGTTTAATTTCCTGCTTATTGGGCATCCTTCGCTATGGGGTTCAAACATGGCTGTGCCTAAGAAGCTTTGGGATACCGTTGCAAGCGATGTGTGTCTCCGCAATGATATACACGAGGACCTAGACCTCGCCATTCATCTGCACCGCGCAGGCCACCATATAACATACGATAAGCATGTGAAGACTATTGTCCAGCTGCGGCGTGTACGGTCGAACAGACGTGAATTATGGGCATACTTGCAGATGTGGCCACGTACACTGCGCGTGCATGGTATACACACATGGCCTATTTGTTGGTTGTTTGGAGACGTGCTGCTGTACGTATTGACCCCATTCCTTTCTCTGAGTGAACAGGTTGCACGTGTCTTTGGTCGTAAGCCCCTCGAAGACTAGGTGGCGGGTTCGTTCATTTCGTAACCACCGTCATCACTGGCATCGGCGTACACTTGCCCTGCAAACCTTTATGCGCGGCTATGGCCGCTTTTTCATTGGCTGTAAATTGTACCTTTTATTGAGTGGAACATACGGGTAAGTAAAACGTGCAACTAGAAATCGATACCTTTATTGGCAAGAAACTTGTCGTCGAAATGATGTTTGATTTTGGTCATATTGGTGGCAATGTCGACGCGGTCGAGTAGGCTTTTGGGGAAATCTCTGCCCGTCAGGCATAGGCTGGTTTGGGGTGCTCGAGCTTCTAGCAGGGCTTCTAGCTGGTCTTCTGAGAGGAGGCCGTCATGGACAGCGTTATTTATTTCGTCGCAAATGACGAGATCATAGTCACCCGAGCTGACACAACGCAGTGCCTCAGTGTATGTTTCAAGTGCGGCTTGCTTGTGTTGTTCAGGCGTGACTTGCGCTTGTGATAACTCGCCCGCGTCGTAAAAGCCCTTGCCACCTTTGTAGAAATGCAGCTGATCCTTGAAGAGTGGCATAATGTCGCGGATAAACACGTGCTCACCAACGCCCCAGTATTTTATGAACTGTATAAACGCCACGTTCCAGCGGTTGCCAAGCGCCCGCACGAGCAATCCTAAAGATGCACTGGTCTTGCCCTTGCCTTCGCCAGTGTAGACAAGTACTACCGACTCTTTTGTCTCAAAATCTTCAAACGCCATCTATCTTTAAGTATAGCTTATGCAACGTAACTGAGAGCCTACTCCCATATACCTGCCGGCTCAACACCTTCAAGTAGGATGGCTGCCGTGCGCTGCACAATCACACCATCCTCTAGCCCTTCGGTATAGACGCCAGACTCGTGTGAGAGTGCCAAAGTAGCGCGGATAACCGGATGTTCTATAAAGGATCCAACTTTACTCACAAGCTCTCGCCGCGTGTCGGTGTCTGGATTTATGGCCACTTGCTCGGCCTTGCCGTATAACTCCGTAAAGTCGGTGACTGCAACAGCGTCGAGCATATGAAACTTCTGAAATACCTGTATGGCAACTTCTCGACGCTTGTTACTGAGCTCTGTGTCGCGGTCTATCTTTGGTGGTTTGGACCCTTCACTACCATTCGTCTTTGCGTCTTTGACGTCATCTGTTTCTGGGTCTGGTTTTTTAGGGCCCGCCTTTATGTCGGCTACGATTTCGACGATGTGGCGCACAATTGCGCTTTCGGTCAAACTGTCACGCTCAAATGGTACGAGCACAGGAGGCTTCTTCACTACTGAAAGATGTGATCCTGTTTGTGGTGGCATTTCTTCCCGTTCGGCTGCATTGTGTACTGACATGTGCTCTCTCCGTTAGCCTATGTTCGCAGTATACGTTAACAGATACGGGAAAGATGTGAGATATCTTACGAAAAGGAATGCCTAGGTGGCAATTGCTGCGTCGATTTTTGGTCGGTCAAAACCGACGACTATGGTGCCATTAAAATCGAGCACTGGTATACCCGTCTGTCCAGACTTTTCTACAGACTCTTTGAGCCAATCACGATTTGTGTCAACATCACGGTACTCGTATTGCACACCTTTATCATCGAAGTACTTCATGGCGACGTGGCAGTAAGCGCACCATTCGGCGCCGTACACTATAACTGGTTTTTGAGTATCTGACATAGATGAAACCCTTTCTTTACTATACTTAGTATAGCACATGTCTTGCGAGTCAACCAACAGAGATGGTATACTGGAAATTGAATGAGTATGTCTACCAAGCCAGCGACACAAACGCCGACTTCACTTAAGAGTGGTAAGCAGATTCAACGTAGCTCAGGGAACCAATTTGTATTGATGGCTCTTGCTATGAGCTGGAAATTAGCCCTCGTAGTAATGATCCCCGTAATTGGCGGCGCCTTGCTGGACAGAAGGCTAGATAGCTTCCATGTATTTCTTTTTGTGGGGCTCGCAGTTGCGGTACTGGGCTCTGTGTTAGTCATGTGGCAAGCTATGCAAGCTGCCAACCGCCTGCCGGTACCGAAGTTAACTGCTGCTGAAAAGCGCAAAATTCAAAAACAGTACGAAACGGATGACGCCGATGACTAGTTTGTTCGGACGTTTTGCCGCAGACGGTCCAGCCGTGCATGTTGCGCCTGGCACCGATTTCACGTTCGGTGGCGTACAGGTTACCAATTCCATGTTGTACGGTGGCATTATTATTCTGCTCATGATCGGTTTACTCGTATGGGCAGCTCGCAAAGTTAGTATTCGGCCAAAGGGCGGCGCCTTGCAGTATGTCGAGGCTGGGGTTGATTTCGTGACAAACCTTATAGAAGGTGCATTTAACGATAAATCGATAGGCCGTAAGTATGTGCCGTTTTTCGTTACCCTCTTCTTTTTCGTGCTGATCAATAACTGGTCTGGACTCATCCCTATAGTTGGTGAAGGTCTTCAGGTTCATGGCCATCCGGTATTTCGACCATGGACAGCCGACCTCAACGCAACGCTTGCCATGGGCTTAGTGACGATGGTGTTTGTATACACCGCTTCTATTCGTGAACTTGGTGGCTTTTTTAAATACATCGGCCACTTTTTTATGGGTAAGAGCCCACTGTATATCGTGATTGGGTTGATCGAGATGATGACTGACCTAACGCGAGCTTTTAGCTTGGCGCTACGTCTATTTTTGAATGTTACCATCGGTGAAATCGTGATTGCAGTGTTTGCCTATCTGGGAGGACTATTAGTACCAGCTGATGTCTTGTCGCCTGTCACCGCACTACCATTCACCCTGCTTGAGCTTGGCGTCGGCGCGCTGCAGGCCTATATTTTCGTGATTCTTGGGGTCAATTATTTGGCTATTTCGGTCAACAGTGCGCACGCTCATGATGCTGAGCACGACTTGACCGATGTCGAGCAACCTGAAAAAATGAGGTTGCACACTGAGAATGTCGGAGGTGCGAGTGGTGCATAATTAACCATGTCCCTTCTTTCGTGGAGGGGTCTCGAGCAGCTCAGCATGAGCCTAGGAGATCTCTCGACGACGTAGGGACGCTCGCGACAGATAGTAACAAGTAAGTAAGGAGAAATAAGAATATGGAATCAATTGCACACGGTATTATGATCGGCGGCGGCTTTATAGGCCCAACCATCGGTATTGGTTTGGTGGGCGCAAACTACTTAAGCGCTGTTGGCCGCAACCCTGAGGCTGCTAAGTTCTTGGGCCAGGCTTTGGTGTTTGTGGGTCTTATCGAGGTGTACGGTCTACTGGCCTTTGCATCAACCTTCTTCGTTAAATAAGGTAAGTTTGAATAATAGATGATTACATACGTAACACAATTTGCAGCTGACAGTTCCGGTTCGGGTATTGGCGCGCTTGGTATTGACGGCAAAGCGTTTATCATACAGCTGGTCACTTTTGTGTTGGCTTTTTGGGTGCTGCAACGCTTTGCGTTCAAGCCAATCTTGAAGATCATGAACGAGCGGCGCAAGACCATTGAAGATGGTGTTTCTTTGGGCGAACAGATGAAGAAAGACCAGGCCGCATTGCAAGCCAAAGTTGCCGACATGCTGGCAGATGCTCGTAAGGAAGCAGATGGCATCATTGCTGGCGCGCAAGACGCATCACGCCAGGCTATTCGCGAAGCCGAAGACAAGGCACGCGAAAAAGCTGCCGGTATACTCACCGAAGCTGAAAGCCGTATCGCTACTGAAACATCTCGTGCCCGCAAGAAGCTAGAGAGCGAACTCGTGGGGCTTATTAGCGACGCTACAGAAGCTATTATCGGTGAAAAAGTCGATGCCAAGAAAGACGCGCAGCTGATTGACCGCGCTCTGAAAGGCAGTAAAGCCTAAGATGAAGGCGCCGCGCACTCGTTTGGCAGCAGCTATCGCCGACAACACATTGAACAGTGGCGTGTCGAAAGACTATGCAAAAGAAGTTGCGGCATATTTGCTGGCTGAACATCGCGTGGGTGAGCTTGATTCGCTACTGCGCGATGTTCAGGCAGACTGGGCTGGCAAAGGCTTTGTAGAGGTGGTTGCTAAGAGTGCTCACACGCTTGATGCTGACACTAAAGCGCAGATTGCCACACGCGTGAAGGCGCTCTACCCTGCTGCTGATCAGGTAGTTGTGACTGAAGTACATGACGCGTCAGTCATCGGTGGTGTACAGATAAACTTGGCCGACAAGCAACTCGACCTGAGCGTGGAAGCAAAATTGAACCAATTCAAACAGTTAATGGGTGCCGGAAAGGACTAATACATGGCAGAATTATCAATAACAGATTTGTCCGCAGACATTCGAGCAGCAATTGCAGAGCTCAAGAGTCAGCCGGAAATGGAAGACGTAGGTGTTATCACCCGCGTGGGTGATGGTATTGCCTGGATCTACGGCCTGAGCGGTGCTGGCTATAACGAAATGCTCGAGATCGATGGCGTGAACGGCCAAAAAGTGACTGCGTTTGCCTTTAACCTCGCAACCGACGAAATTGGTGCCGTATTGCTTGGTGAAGATACCGAAGTAAAAGCCGGTGCGAAAGTGCGCTTGAGTGGCGAAGTGCTCGAAGTGCCAGTCGGCCCAGAGCTCGTTGGCCGTGTAGTCGATCCACTGGGTAACCCACTCGATGGTGGTGAACCAATCAAAACTAAGCTAAAAAGCCGCGTGGAGCGCACTGCTCCGGGAGTGTTACAGCGTAAGCACGTGCACGAACCACTCATGACTGGGCTCGTGGCTATCGACGCCATGGTACCTATCGGTCGTGGTCAGCGTGAACTTATCATCGGTGACCGCCAGACGGGTAAAACTGCCATCGCGGTCGATACTATGGTAAACCAGGCTCGCCAGAAGACAGGCGTCATTAACGTTTACGTCGCCATCGGCCAAAAGCTTTCTAAGGTTGCCGCTTTGCAGGAACGTTTAAAGCGCGAAGGTGTTATGGATCAGACCATTATCGTGGCAACCGGTCCAAGTGACCCAGCTGCTATGCTCTACCTGGCGCCATATGCTGGTGCGGCTATGGGTGAGTACTTCCGCGACAACAAGCAACATGCGCTCATTATTTACGATGACCTGACCAAGCACGCCCAGGCATACCGCCAGATGTCATTGCTGCTTCGCCGTCCACCAGGCCGTGAAGCCTACCCTGGCGATGTGTTCTACTTGCACTCTCGTTTACTCGAGCGCGCCGCGAAGCTCAGCGATGATCTCGGTGCCGGCTCACTCACCGCCTTACCTATCATCGAAACGCAGGCTGGTGATATTTCTGCATACATTCCTACCAACGTTATTTCTATTACTGATGGTCAGATCTTCCTCGAAACCAGCCTGTTCTATCAGGGTATTCGCCCGGCTATTTCAGTTGGTCTTTCGGTATCTCGTGTCGGTGGTGATGCCCAGACCAAGGCTATCAAGAGCGTTGGCGGTGGCCTGAAGCTCGCCCTTGCTCAGTTCCGCGAACTCGCAGCATTCAGCCAGTTTAGTACCGACCTCGATCCCGAAACTCGTCACACTATCGAGCGTGGTCAACGCCTCACCGAGCTACTCAAGCAACTCCAATACAGTCCGTACGCAGTCTGGGAAATGTATAGCGTACTCTACGCTGCTACCAACGGTGCATTTGATGTGGTGCCCCTCGAGAAGATTGAAGCCGCCCGCGAAAGCTTGCTCCGCGAATTGAAATCGAAGCACGCGAAGCTTACCGAAGTACTCAACACCGGTGACAAGCCAGCCGACGAAGATAACGAAACGTTACTGAAAGTGTCGAAAGACATTGCCAAGCAGTACGAAGTAAAGGCAGCAAAGTAGCAACGCACAATGGCTAGTACAATTGTTCTTCGCCAACGGATAAAATCCATCAAGGGCACTCGGCAGATCACCCAAGCTCAGCAGCTGGTAGCTGCGAGCAAGCTTCGCCGTGCGCAAGAATACGCGCAGCGCAGCCGGGCTTATGCTGATCTTGCTGAAGAACTGTTAACCCATCTCAGCGGTATTAGCGAAGTTGAGCGTCAGCCCTTGTTCGAAAAGCGTGCCGTAAAGAACCGCCTATATATAGTGATAACCAGTAACACTGGCCTAGCCGGTGCGTACAATGCAAACGTGCTGAAGCAGCTCACTAATGCCGTACACGAGGACCGCGCAGCGAAAGTTGCGAGCCATGTTATAGCCATAGGTAACAGAGGCGCACAGTTTGTGCGGCGCATCAGCGAAGTTGATATGCGGGCCGCTTACCCTGGTTTCGGTGATCACCCAAGTGCGAACGATTTACGACCCGTATTGAACACCATTATTGATCAGTACAAAGCTGGTGACGTCGACGAAGTTCATGTACTCTACACCAAGTTCAAGTCCACAGTGGTGCAGATTGCCCAAGGTTTGCAGCTCTTGCCTGCCCAGACCACTCCTGGTGAACAGATCACCAGTACCATTAGTAACTTTGAGCCGGATGTCGAAACGGTCATAGACCAAGTAGCGACCCGACTTATTGAAGCACAAGTATGGCAGGCTTTGCTTGAGTCATTAGCATCTGAGCACGCGATGCGTATGGTCGCTATGAAGAATGCCACCGACAACGCCAAAGATTTGATAGACGATTACACGTTGGAACTGAACACGGCACGCCAGGCTGCAATCACCCAGGAATTAGCCGAAATAAGTGGTGGAGCGGAGGCGCTCAATGGCTAATATTGATCAAGAACAAAGAATACTGCGGCCCGAGCTTGTTACCGAGCCAGATGGTACGGAATGGGTACAGATAGTTGATGAGTACGGTTTTGCGGGATATGATCCCACTGACGAGCAAATCGCGGAAGGTGCACTTGCCGCCATCGACAAGAATATACCCACGAAAGATACACGACGGCTTGGTGATATCGCGGTTAACACTACATTGATGAACATTGAACTGCTCAGGCTTGCGAAGGCAGAGATCAGCGGACGTGATGTACCACTACATCTACGTTGCGGGCCATTCAGAAACAGAGATATTATTGCGGCTGGCAAGCGTGTTTTGCTGCACGCGCCTGGATGGAGAGATGATATCCGCAGAACCACAGATGAACAACCACAAGGAGAACAATAATGGCACAAACAACAAAGGAAAAAACTAAGACAGGTAAAATCACCCAAATTGTGGGTGTGGTTGTTGATATTGAATTCAGCACGGATAATCTACCTGCTATTTATAACGCACTCACCACTACGTTGGACGGCAATCTGCTGACCTTTGAAGTTGCACAGCACCTGAGCGAATCTAGCGTCCGTGCCATTTCCCTTGGTTCAACTGACGGCTTGGAGCGCGGTGCAGAAGTGACCGACACTGGCGCTGCCATATCAGTGCCGATTGGCGAGGAAACGTTGGGCCGTATGTTCAACGTTACAGGTGAACCTATCGATGGCAAGCCAAATAACTTCAAGACTCGTGCACCCATTCACCGTGCACCTCCTGCATTGGTTGATCAATCTGGCTCTATTGAAATCTTGGAAACGGGTATCAAAGTTATCGACCTCATCTGTCCAATGACCAAGGGTGGTAAAGCTGGCTTGTTCGGTGGTGCTGGTGTGGGTAAGACCGTTTTAATCCAGGAACTTATCAACAACATTGCGAAATTCCACTCTGGCTACTCAGTCTTCGCCGGTGTTGGTGAGCGCACTCGTGAAGGCAATGACCTGTACGGCGAAATGCAAGAATCTGGTGTTATCAAAAACACGAGCCTGGTGTTCGGTCAGATGAACGAGCCACCTGGTGCGCGTTTGCGCGTGGCACTTTCTGGCCTGACCATCGCCGAGGGTTTCCGTGATAAGGGCTCCGATGTGCTGCTGTTCGTCGACAACATCTTCCGCTACACCCAGGCCGGTGCTGAGGTGTCTGCCCTGCTTGGTCGCCTGCCTTCTGCAGTGGGCTACCAGCCAAACCTGGCACAAGAAATGGGCCAGCTTCAGGAGCGTATTACTTCGACTCGTCAGGGTTCAATTACCTCTGTACAGGCCGTCTACGTGCCTGCCGACGACCTGACTGACCCAGCGCCTGCAACCACCTTTGCTCACCTTGATAGTACCATCGTGTTGAACCGTGCGCTGACGGAGATTGGTATCTACCCTGCAGTAGACCCACTTGACTCTAGCTCGACTATTCTCGATCCAGAAATCGTCGGCGAAGACCACTATGCGGTTGCTCGTGAAGTACAGCGTGTACTGCAGCGCTACAAAGACCTGCAAGACATCATTGCCATCTTGGGCATGGAAGAACTCAGCGAAGAAGACAAGCAGCTCGTAGGCCGTGCTCGCCGTATTCAGCGCTTCCTGAGCCAGCCATTCTTCGTGGCTGAACAGTTCACGAACAACCCTGGCCAGTACGTGAAGCTTTCTGACACCATCCGTAGCTTCAAAGAAATCCTAGATGGCAAGCATGATGACAAGCCAGAAAGTGCCTTCTACCTCAAGGGTAGCATTGAAGACGTCGTCGCAGCAGCAAAGGTAGCAAAATAATGGATTTCTTGGCTGAGCTAGTAGCTTGGGTACTGTTCGGCGCGTTGGCCGGCTGGCTGACAGCAAAGTTCATGCACCTCAAGACTGAGTTTTGGGGCAATACTGTCCTCGGCATCATCGGTGCGATTATAGGCGGAGCAATCGTAGAGTTACTTGGCGGTGCTGGTGTCACTGGCTTTAATATATATAGCCTACTCGTTGCAATATTTGGTAGCTGCGTGTTTACGTGGGTTGTACGCAAGCTCGATAAGCGAGGTGACCTATAGTGATCCACTTTCAACTGGTAGCACTGAGTGGCACAAAGTTTGATGATGATGTCTACGAAGTTATATTGCCGACACTCGACGGCGAAATAGGTGTGCTGCAAGACCACATGCCACTCGTCAGTGTTGCAACGACTGGTGCTATTGCAGTGCGTCGTGATGCAAAAGATAGTGATGCTGCACGTGACTTCTTTGCAACCAACGGCGGTGTTATAGAAGTAAGTGGCAATACGCTGCGTGTGCTGGTAGACGAGGCAGACCATGCTGATGATATCAACGAGGCCGAAGCCGAAGCGGCCATGGAACGTGCCCAGAAAATGAAGCTCGAGGCAAAAGACCAGGTAAGCCTAGAGCACGCGCAAGCAATCGTCGATCGCCACGCAGTGCGTCTACAAGTAGCGAACCTCAAACGCCGTCACCAGAAGCGCTAGAGGGTCATCTCCCTGCAGGATGTAACACTTTACAATGAGTGGATCGTAGGCGTATGATGTCTCCTGACGATACGTGCTGGGCTGTTTGACCTGGCGTATAAACAAAACGGATATTTTTATCGTTACTAGTTTGACCCTGTAGTGGGGTACATTCAAGGGGCATAACCGTATGTCAGTGTAATAATTTTAACTATGTCTCAAAATCATACATATCATTTCGATGAGTCGCATCTGTTGGATACGCTGAAGCACTACTTGCCTACTCAAGGCCCGCTTAAAGATTTTGTGCACCACAATACGCTGCATGCATTTCAGGATATGAAATTCTATGATGCAATCTTTAAAGCGTCAGCAATTTTTGGCTACCAAACTACGTTCTCACTGACTGAATACAGAGATCTGTATAGGATAAATCGAATTACCCCAGAAATCTTAACTAGAATCATATGTGAAAGAAAAGGCAACCAAGATTTCGAAACGTGGCAGTTCAGGGTGCTTCACAAAATGTATAGCTGGGCTATTGAATCACGCATTGGGAAGCTGAGGGGCAAATGGAAAGATCTGTATCCCATTGATATAGATAATGCGGTACAACCGCTCCTATTTCGTATCATTGGTAGCTATATCGATCAAGGTATTGCCATTTCAGCCTTCCCTTTTGAGGACAAGGGTCTTCTGAGTGCGTTACGCAGCCTAGAAGACCACAGCTTGGTGAGCTTTTTCAAAACAAAGAAGGCTCGTGATCTGCTACATGACAAGGCTTGTAGTATTACTAAACTATTAGAGGTAGTGGTGGGTAAAGACCACGAAGTGTACTACGAACAATACGTGTACGATCAGCAGTTTGGACATCGCGGGTGGTCAGGCATGGTGTCAACCCTGGAAGATAGGCCAGAAACGCTACTGTACCCAAAGAAGCTTGCACTGGAAGATATGATAATCTTGGAGCTATTGCTCGAGATTGATGCACTCGAGAGCACTCTGGGAGAAGAATGGGAGCCACTTGGAAACAGTATTTCTCAGCCGCCAGTGGATATGTTCGCAGATGAACCCGCTACCGAGCTACAAGAGGTTATAGAAATATGGCAAGATGCATTTGAATGGAGCTACTACGACACTGTGCTTGCGGGACTTATGCTTACCTTGCCCGCCGACTCAACTGTAAGTGTTCCGACTATAAAGAGTTTTCAAGCTATCTTTTGTATCGATGAACGAGAGTATTCTCTGCGTACCCATGTCGAAAGTTTGGATAGCAACTGCGAAACATTCGGGGCGCCAGGATTTTTCGGAGTAGAGTTCTATTTTGAGCCTGCGCACGCCAAATTTTATGATAAGCTCTGCCCGGCGCCGGTTACCCCCAAGTACCTTATTAAAGAAGTGGCCGGTGATGACTCACACGAACGTGCCAAAGAAATAATGTTTGCGAAGCACTCTCATAAGCTGGTGAGGGGATTCTTCCTTTCCTATTTGCTGGGAATACCAGCATTGGGTAAGCTCATTGCTAACCTTGTAAACCCTACAATGAGTCCGGCTATTGCCGATGCGTTTGGGCATATGAATCCGGACGCCGAGCTTACAGTCGTGTATACCGGAGCGCACGACAAAGAAAAGGATTTGCAGGTGGGCTTTACTGCAGAAGAAATGACGGACCGCGTTGAAAAACTACTACGGTGCATCGGCCTTACTGAGCACTTTTCCCCGCTTGTGTATGTCATAGGCCACGGGTCAAGCAGCGCTAACAACCCGCATCACGGTGCGCACGACTGTGGCGCATGCAGTGGGCGGCCGGGTCTGGTTAACGCTCGTGTACTTGCCTATATGGCAAACTATCAGCCAGTGCGAGATTTACTAAACGTACGTGGCTTGCTCATACCAAAAACGACACAGTTTGTCGGTGGCATGCACGATACAGCGTCTGATGAGATCAAATTCTATGATGAGGCAGTTTTGACGGACAAAAATAGTCAGCTGCATGCCAAAAATAAACAGCTATTTGAAGGTTCACTTGACCTAGATGCCAAGGAGCGATCACGCCGATTTATGTCTATCAACACAAAGCAACCTATAAAAAAAATAAGGAATGACATAAAGAAGCGTTCTGTTTCGTATTACGAACCTAGGCCTGAGCTGGGACATGGTACCAATGCATTGTGTATTGTTGGCCGAAGGGATTTGACTAAGCATCTCTTCCTTGACCGCAGGGCATTCTTAAACTCCTATGACTATACAACTGACCCAGAAGGTGTACTGTTGGGCAGTGTGTTGGCCCCTCTCGGGGTGGTATGTGGAGGCATAAATCTCGAGTATTTCTTTTCGCGCATGGACAATTACAAGCTGGGTGCGGGCACAAAGCTGCCACACAATGTTATAGGACTGGTGGGAGTTGCTAATAGCAGTGACGGTGACCTTCGCTCTGGACTACCCCTGCAAATGATCGAGGTGCATGATCCGGTACGGCTCCTGATGATTGTTGAGCACCACCCAGAAGTGGTTCGAAAAGTTATACAATCTAACGCTGGCCTGTACGAATGGTTTGATAATGAGTGGATAAACTTAGTTGTGCTCGACCCGAAAAAGAAAACACTTCATGTCTTTGAAAACGGGAAGTTTATACCGTACATCCCACTCACCCAAGAGTTACCAATGGTAGATGACTTGCCTCACATGTTTGAGATGACTCCCAAGATGAAAACAAATCATATTTTGGATGCCACGCGGGAGAACCTGCCGGTGCATATAATCAAATAACCCTATGTTGACACAACTTCTCACCGCATTAGTACTTATTCCAACTCTCGGCTTTGTCGGCTGTGTCTTTGCACCCAAGAAACGGGAGCGGACCATTTTTTCTGTGGCTACCGCTGCTATACTTTTAGAGCTCGTGACGTTTGTGTCTTTGAGCTACCAATGGCTTAGTGCTGGCGCTAAGCCGGTGTCCACGAGCATTGGGGCTTTGTATACTAGTCTTCACTATAGCTTCTTCATCGATTTCTATTTCGACAGGACGAGTGCAGTATTTTTAGGTATGGCCACAATTACGGCTGCCCTGGTCGCCATCTTTAGTAGATACTACCTGCACCGTGAGCCGGGTTTTAAGAGATTCTATTGTACCGTTCTCCTCTTCCTTATTGGATTATCGCTCATTATTCTTGCTGGTAACTTTGAGGTGCTGTTACTAGGCTGGGAGCTTATTGGTATAAGCTCAGTGCTACTGATCGCTTTTTATAGAGATCGATATCTGCCAGCAAGAAACGCGCTGAAAGTTTTTTCGGTGTATCGCATTGCTGACGCCTTTCTGATAGCTGCCATTTGGTATGCGCATCATATCTTTGGAAAGAGTGTGCCCTTCTCAGAGTTCTCGACGCTTTCCTCTGCTCATGCAAGTCAGCTCGCGATACTTGGTCTGTTACTGCTAGTGACTGCTATGATTAAGTCTGCGCAGTTCCCATTTTCCTATTGGCTGCCACGTGCCATGGAAGGCCCAACGACGTCCAGCGCGATCTTTTACGGTGCCCTTTCTGTGCACATGGGCTTATTCCTGCTACTCAGAACGTATCCGCTCTGGCAGGGCAGCGATTGGCTGCGGATTACTATTGCAGTTTTAGGCTTGGTAACGGCGGTGATCGCCTCGTCTATTACTCGGGTGCAGTCATCTATTAAGACACAGATTGCGTATGCATCTATCACTCAGATCGGCATAATGTTTATTGAGGTAGCAGCTGGGCTGCCATGGTTAGCTCTGCTGCACTTTGTAAGCAATGCTTCGCTCAGGACGTATCAACTGCTCATTTCTCCGTCGGTCGTAGGCTATCTTATACATGATCAATTTTTCTATTTTGTGCCACCTCCTGAGCGTATTAAAAATACATTCTTAGGTAAACTGCGCGCAACACTTTACATCTTAAGTATCAAGGAATGGGATATGAATACAGCAATGAGCCATTACTTGTGGAAACCCCTGAAGTCTATCGGGCGAGTATTCGCCTTTCTCGATGAGTTCCCAGTTCAGATGTTTTCTGGGGCACTTTTTCTGATTGCTACGTTACTCACTGCTGTAGGTGTGGTACCTACTACTCCGAAACTGGCTATTTCCACCACTGCAGCAGTTATAAGCATTGTTTTTTATATACGAGCCTACGCAACGAAAAACTCCGCCAGGATATGCTGGAACCTTATAGCGTTGGGGCACCTTTTTGGAGCGCTGTTCCTAAACCTTGCTATTACAGGGGGCTCGAAATATCTGATAGCGTACGGCGTAGGCATAACAGCTGCATTTGTAGCAGGCCATGCATGTCTCTGGTATTTGGCGATACAAGGTGAGTCAACTGTACTCAGGAATTATCACGGTTCGATATATGCATTCAGGAGACTGGGGCATTTTTTCTTCATCGTATGTCTTCTATTTATGGCGTTCCCTATCAGCCCCTCCTTTTTAGCACAAGACATTCTCTTAAGCTTTATCCCAGTAGGCCATGCTTTCCAGATAGTGCTTTTCTGCTTCGCCTACCTACTTATGGGGGTAAGTATTATGCGCTTATACACGAAAGTATTCTTCGGACCATACAAGGCCAGCTATCACGAAGTAGCATATAGGTCTTCCTAGGCTTGAGTTGAGTTGTAAGCCAGCATATTACGAATATTCGTGTACTGCAGCATTGGTAGTAGTGTTATGTATCCGCAAGGGTACGCCCCTTTACAAAAAAGATATTGCACGGTACGCTTGGAGTATCACAAATAAGATGGAGGAATTATATGTTTCGTAAAAACAAGCTCGCAATGCTTGTCGGTGAGTTTTTGGGTACTCTTTCCCTGACTCTCATGGTAATAGCTATTAGTCGTCAGCAGTATACGTTTAGCCCTTCGCTATTCATCGCTGCAACCGCAGGTCTCGTGGTGGTACTTATGACCTTGGCGCTTGGTAATATATCTGGTGCCGTATTTAACCCTGCTATGACCATCGGTCTATGGACGGTGCGCAAACTTCGTACCGTACAGGCGCTTAGCTACATTGCCGTGCAACTTGCCGGTGCTGCTGTAGCGTGGGAAGTATTTGTATACTTCGCACAAGTCAAAGGCGTGTCAAACAACGGCCACTACAATGAACGAATCCTCGTTGCCGAAATAGCTGGCAGCTTTGTATTCGCGTTTATATGGGCCGCAGCTGTGTATCAGCGCTTTAGCTTGTTCGCAAAAGCTGCAGCAATTGGTGGCGCACTGGCTGCCGGTTCACTCATAGCATCACTTGGCTCTGCTGGCATCCTAAACCCTGCCGTAGCACTTGGTGTTCGCCAGTGGGCATGGGGTACCTACGTACTCGGTCCAGTCCTTGGTGCAATCATCGGTTTCAACCTCTACAACCTATTGTTTGTAGAAACTGAACTCGCTGAAGTTGCCGAAGCAAAAGCAGAAAAAGCTACTGTAAGTGCTCCAGCACACGCAAAAACTGCAAAGCCAGCTGCTGCTAAGAAGCCCGTAGCCGTAAAATCTAAGGCTACCAGCGCAAAGCCAGCTGCTGCTAAAAAGAAGCCAGTAGCTAAAAAGACTACTGCCCGTCGCAGCAACCCAAACGCAGCTTAGATAAGCTACTCAATAAAAAACCGCCACGGTACTGCCTGGCGGTTTTTTATTAGTTTTCGTTGGTCCAGTTTGCGAACCTAAAGCCAGGTATTTGCTCATCCGGTCGGTTGTTGGCCCGAACCATGAGCGAGGTACGCGTGTTATCATCTATGTTCATGACAGCGTGTTCGGGTCGCAAATCCTCGGTTGTATCTATGAGTCCAGGCGCGCGCAATAATACTAAGTCACCAGGAATAGGGGTGTAGGTGAGTAGCTCACCTGCATGGTTGATGACAAGGTCGGCTGTACCCTCGACGCCTAAGATAGCGATCAAGCCAAAGAAGCGTAGATTGTCTTTATGGGCACTGAGCCCAAGCTTCCGATCGTAACGATGGATTGACACTTCATCGGGTACCCAGTCGGCTAGCGTAGGTGTATCCTCCGCCATTTGTCCTACGTGCATCGCAATAGTGCCAACAGTGTTATGAATGTATGGCAGTCTTTGGATGGTCTGCTGCTCTCCGTGGCTCAGTTTGAGTGCAAATGTATCATGGTTTTGTACAATGGTCATCTTGCGACCATTTTGGTAGACGCTATGACTGTCGCTCCACTGTACGCGCGACCTATCTGTCAACTCTGCATTAATGCCTGCAAGTACGGCTGAGCCGACAAAGTTAGGCAGTATGACTACCCCAGGTGCTTCTGGGTCAAATAAATCACGGTATTCGGTCATGACTTTCCTCCATAAGATCTGCTTCGAACTGCTTGATAGCCGCAAGGGTTGTTCCATAGTGCGAGACATCTGGCATATCTAGCGTTTTGACATGGTACCACATGGCTGTGAGTAGTTTCTGTACGTTTTCAGACTCGGCCGATTTGAAGTCAACGGTGTGGCGCGTAATGGCGCCATCATTCGTTGGCTCCAGGAACAAGAGTTGTCCCTGTGTCACTGTGTAATCCTTGAACGTATGTGACCCTTCTATCAGGAGTTTGTAACAATACAACTGTAGTTCGTAGCGATGTCGCTTAGCCGCATCCACACCAAGGCTTCCGGTCTTATAATCTATGACTGTTATCGTTTTGGACGCCTCATCTATATGGAGCAAGTCTATTTTGCCGCTCATCCGAACAGCGCCATACACTACCCCTTCGTCGCGGAAGTTGTATTCTGGGCGGTCGCCAGGCGTAAATCGTGTGCCCGAATCAGTCAAATACGTGTCGAGTGCATAGGTTGCACGTTGCTGCTGCACACTCAGTTGCTCTGGGGTGAGTGCCTGCTGTGCTAGCTGTTTTGTAGCATGTGTAATTGCCTGCTTGGCACTCGGGAGGGTGTCATTTTGATTCAATTCCATCTGCACCCACTCAAGTGTTTCGTGCATAACATTACCAAACAGTATGTCGACACTTGGGGCGATTGGAAAATGAAGTAAATTTTCGAGCAGGAAACTCTGCGGCCCTGCATACTGCAGGTCTATAAACTTGGTCAGATGTGTGGGGCTCAGCTGGTAGCGTTCTAGTCGCGGGCTGAGTAGTTCGCGCAAACTTGGTGTCAGTGTCGTATGCTTGGAGCGCCAGTTTTGCTCAAGGGCTATGAGTGGCGGTAGTACCGCCGTGTCTTGGTGCACGAGATTGTAAAGGGGTGGCAGTGTAGCACTCGTTACGGTGCCATCTGATTGTTCTGTCTCATCCAAATATTTTAAGCGCTGTGAATACTTACCGCTATACGTAGCCGCATGGCTGGTAAGATGTAGCCCGTACTTTGCTCGCGTCAGTGCTACAAAGAAAATACGCAAGCGTTCGTCTTCGGTAGTACCGGCGTGGCGAATTGGCGCCAGGTTTGCGGGCAGTGTAAGCTTGTTGGCATTGCCACGACTACTACTTCCCCACACATCGTCTTGGCAGCTGAGTAAGAACACATGAGCAAATTCGAGACCTTTGGCTTTAAATACTGTCATGAGCTGTACGGCATCTGCCGCCTCACTGTACGGGCTAGTGTTCACCATTTGTTCGTCTGCCGCTTCATACGCAGCAACAAACTCAAGTAAGTCCGGTAGGTGTAATAGTGTGCCACGCTGTTGCTCATGCTCCTGCAGACGTGCCCGGAGAACTGTTAGTTCGGTAACTGTTCGGTAGAGCACATTGTCGGCGTTATCACTGAGCAGTACTGCCCGTAACGGCGAACGTACTCGTGGTATGTCTGCCTCGCCTGTCAGTACTTCGTCAGTGCCAATAAGTCGATCGAGTACTACTTCGAGCGGCTCGGTATGCACTTGCCCCGCAAGGCTCAAAAATAGCAATGCGGCTGATCTAAAGTGCTTGCTTGCAAGTAACAACTCACTCCAGTGCTTCCGTTGGTCAGACGCGCTCCAGCCAGCCTCCCATACTTTGCTTACTGGGAATTGCCAGAAATCGTAGCTCAGTACCTCGGGCCAGTAGCTGTCTGCCAAAGCTTGATTACGTTCATGCAGCGCCAACACGAGCTTGCTCATGGTGAGGAGTTGCTGTACCACTGGTGCTTCTAGGATGTTTTCGCGACGCTCGTAGCGCAGCGGTATACCATCGAGATGTGGAACGAGTGGTTCCAGGTAGCGATGCTTTGGTGCCAATACTGCAATGTCGCTCGGATGCACGCCTGTTTTTATGAGCGCTCGTATAGAGGCTGCGACACCCGCTCGCTCGGAAACTTCGCTCGTGTATTCGATATGCTCCAGGACGGTTTTTGGAAGGCTCGCGTTAGATGCATTTAAGCCCTTTTGCAACTCAGAAAACTGCGCACTGAGCGTATCGGTTATCTGTGCAGAGACATTTTTTGCCGTTTCAAGTATCGGTGCGGTAGAGCGGTAGTTCTCGGACAGGTTTATCACCTGCACGTCGCGGAACAAGTGGAAAAAGTCGAGCATGTTACTGTACTGTGCACCCTGAAAAGCGTATATGGCTTGGTCGTCATCACCGACGGCAAGTACGTTCGATCGACCTTCGTTGATGGGGTTGTCAGTGAGCAATTCGACGAGCCGCAGCTGTGCTGCGTTGGTATCTTGAAACTCATCGAGTAGCACGTATTGGTAGCGTTCCTGGAGAGTGTACTTCAGGTCTAGGTTCTGTTCGAGCTGTTCGATACTGCGCAAAATCATATCATCGAAATCGTACAAACCACGCTTTGCAAGTGCGTCGGTGTAGGCTTCGAGTACGGTTGCAAGTTCGGCAATGCGTGCGGCTTCAAGCGATCCGCTCAGGACAAACTGATTATCAACATTTTTAGCAAGCCAAGCGTTTTTCCACTGAGTGAGCGGCGTTGTTTTGCCTAGTTTAGCTGCTTCGGTAAGTGATTTCTCAAGTTCGGTCGCTGCAAGTTGTGCAAGATTTTCAAAAGGCGGATGCTGCTCTGCCGTTTCGGCTAAGTCACTCAGTGCGCCATATATTTCACCAAACAAAGGTTCTGCCACGGCTACTTTGCCCGGCAAACGCTTCGTATAGTCGGCAAGCGTTGGGCCTATAACTTTGCTTGCTTCTTCTATAACACTCAGGTTGCCCTTTGCTATGGCACGCAAATCTGCGGGCTTGAGCAGGCCGCGCTTTACGTCACTGATAGTGCTCATAAGATCACCTAAATGGTGGCGGGTTTGCTTCAGAGGACTGCGGTAGCTGAGCTTGTCTACTATGGCGCTGAGGATTTGGCGCTTACCAAGTTCGTCTACCGGTCGTTCTAAGCGAGTTTCGGTAAAGAATTCAGGATACCGACGTATCAGGTCACCGCCAAATGCGTGGTACGTGCTTATCTGCACATCATAGGCTGCTTTGCCTATGAAACGCGTCAGGCGATCGCGCATGTTCTGTGCGCCGCTTTCAGTGAACGTGAGACATAAAATATTCTGCGGCAGTACATCCGTTTTCTGGAGTATTTGCGCTACGCGAGCAGATAGGAGCTGTGTCTTGCCGGTACCCGGGCCGGCTACCACGAGCACCGGCCCGTCGATAGTGTCGACCGCCTGTTTCTGAGCCTGATTAAGGCTGGCATATGCCTTCTGAAACTCCTCCATATACATGTATTATCTCATGCACGGCAGGTGGTATGATAGTGGTAATGAACGTACTAATACTCGGTGGTATGAGCCAACGGCACTATGCATGGATTCGAGAGGTTGCCGAGGTGTTACGGCCGCATTTTGCACAAGTGCGCTTGCTCGATTACGCACATTGGGCATCAGATACGGAAATGGACGTCGAGCACGAGATTACCGAGGCGGTGAAGCTAGCCGAAGATTTTGGCGAGTACATCGTAGTGGCCAAATCCATAGGCACGGTTGTAGCGACACTAGCGAATGCGCGTGGTCTACTGCATCCCGACTACTGTGTATTTTTAGGCTTTCCACTCAAAGTTGTTGTCACAGAGCTGCCAGAAGTTGCAGATTCGCTGCCAAAGCTACCGCCCGTACATTTCGTACACAATGAGCACGACCCGCTGGGTGATGCTGATGCGGTGAAAGCATACCTAGAAGCTCATGCGCCCGAAAGTTACGATTTGCTCGTATCACCTGGTGATGCGCATGACTATGTTAATTTTGACCTGATTCTAGACCTAGCCAAAGGCTAGTTCACGCTACCACAAACTTTACAGAGGTCTTGGTGCTGCAAGGTATGTGCCCACTGCTCTGCCGCTTCGGGTAACGGCTCTATGTCAGTAAAGGCTACGAAATCTCCAGCTTCTCGTAGAAACCAACCAAGCCAGCCGTTCAGGTGTACCTTGCCCCACTCGACAGATGCCCAGTGTGGGCCAGCTGGCGTGACATATACAGGCTTCTTTGGTCGATACGCAAGCTTAGGTTCCCCTTCGGCTTCTTTGACGAAGTTGTGTGTCACGAATTCAGCATCGTAGACAGCTGTCTGGGCCATGCCGCTATACATAGTTTCGGCGTTATCACCGATGACAAATATATCTTTTCCGGCGCGCAAGAATTCA
>Ga0206895_1092_pt1 | contig 25357 bp, 13 predicted proteins | sample Alteio_BWOrgHeat_51_FD_152967 | JGI IMG/M metagenome (GOLD analysis project Ga0206895, IMG submission 152967) | Enriched cells from forest soil in Barre Woods Harvard Forest LTER site, Petersham, Massachusetts, United States -... | ecosystem: Environmental > Terrestrial > Soil > Temperate forest >...
TAAATTGTTTGTGGATAATTGCATGCTTACAAAAACTCCATCTATTTTTTTTCTATACCGTAAAATCCCGGTAATAATATTCTACTGAGGCAGTATAATTCAAGTCTTAATCTTGTTTAGGAAAAAATATATGAAAAAAAATGCCACTCATTAGTTGTTTATTATCAACCCTATTATTAATTCACTCAGCATCAGCAACTGCGCGCGCAACAAGCCAACGTTTTATTCCCAAATTAAATCAAAATGTCACTTTTTTAGGATTAGGATGTGTCGAGTTAGGTCGCGATTGGGGTATTGATGTTAAAGAAAGTGTTCACTTAACAGAAAATGATTCTGCCATACTATTAAAAGACGTTTTAAAAACAGGTATTAATGTAATTGATACTGCGACTTCCTATCAATTAAGCGAAGAACGTATTGGGAAATATATTCCTCAACAGGACTATAATTATTTATTAATTACGAAACCGGGTGAGCACTCAATCCATGCAAATGATCCTAAATGTAAAAAAGAGTCTTATGATCATATTTATTGCCGAACACCGGGTGCAGAGTATGATTTTAGTGCACAAACTATAAAACAAGAAATTTTTGAAAGTTTAAAAAAATTACAAGTTAAAAAATTAGATGTCGCTTTATTGCATTTAGATAGTCATGATGCACAAGAGGTCTTAGAAAAAGGCGAAGCGCTGAATGCATTAAAAGAGTTAAAACAACAAGGTATTATTCGTGCTATCGGTGTTTCAATTAATGGGCCCACGGCTTTGTATGCAGTACAACATCTTGATATCGATATGATAGAAGTCGAATATAATCTTCTCAATCAAACAAATGAAGAAGCCATCACTCTTGCACATCAAAAAGGAATAGGCGTTATTATTCGGGGTGGGTTAGGCACAGGTTTGCTTACTCCTTTGTTAGCGCAGCATATTAATGATCCTAATTTACCTTTTAGAAATCAATTAGAAGCCTTATTAAAAATCGTAAATAATGATTATCAGAAATTAATGGCTGTTGAATTGGCTTTTTTATATAGCAATCCTAATATTAGTACTGTGATTATTGGTGCTGATAAAGTGAAGTATATGCAGCAAGATATTGATTTATTAAATCAATTTAAAGATTTTGATATGTTAGAGCAAGCTAAAAAAGCAATGCAAGCGCTGCCATCACCCAGTCAATATACAGAAATCATGGGTGAATTTTATGCCAATCAAAAAAATTAAATTTCAAAAATAATAGAAAGGATTTTTATATGGACACAAGAGTATTACCGTCAGCTTTATCAAAGACACCTAAATTTGGTTTCGGGACAATTAAACTCACGCGTGCAACATTACATTTGTTAGTGTTCAGGCATTTCAACCAGAATCTCTAACAGAAGAAAGAAAGCCCGTTGCATTGGCAGGTGTCAGACAATAAAAATATTAACGTTCTATTTTATTGTATCCTATCTTATTTGATTCGATGTTTAATCATTATCATTCACACGGTAATGATTAAACGACTATTAAAAAATCTTTAAAATCAAAACTACCTTTAAGCTTTGTTTAATATTTGCTCTGTACAATTAAAACAAATTTAAAAAATGATAGCGTATTAAACTACTTCATAAAGGTGACATCCATGACAGCTTCGCATGCATTACCCAGCCATCCTATTGCCTATACTTTTGGTTTTTATACACATCATTCTGATTTTGAACTGAGAAGTGAATTAATTAATAAGCTAGATTCTGAGGTCTATCAACAAGATAGAAATACAACGCTATTGAAAACGGGCAATAGTAGCTTATTACGTCATCTTAACCTAAGTGTATTTAACGAATATAATATCGTTGTCTTTATTTGTAATATAGTTGATAAAACATCTTACGATCATTTTGTTGCAAACTTTGAAAAAATAAAAATGGTTCCTGAATTAATGAACAAAGTCATTCTCGTCGGGGACAAAGCACATATGGTAAGTGAAGAGAAAAGTTTTGAGGCACAAGCTCGATTTCTCATCGATAATGAAATTGATTTTTTAACTATTAATTCTAAAACGGGTTTAGGTATTGAAAAACTTCGCTCCGAATGTATTAGAAAAGCTGCCATCCAAGACAATAAACATGCACCCGCTGCAATTGCGCCTGTGCCTCACGAAAGAGCTCCAGCTGTTGCAGCACCTGCTGTTGCTGAAGCACCAAAAACCGAATCTAAGTCAGAACTTAAAAGTGATCCTGAGCCATCTGTGATGGTACTTTCGTTTGAACAATTACAAGCCATTAAAAATTTAAAGCTTTTCGAATCTGAAGATGGAATAGATGGAATAGATGGAATGGATATTCTTGTTGCTCAATTTCAAAAATATAATGCTTTATTGAGTATTGAATTAGCTAACATAAATTGTGACTCAGCGGACGAATTAAGACAGTTGAAAAGATTACAAATTCAAGCAGTTCAATATTTTCACTTTATTATTAGTAAGTTAAAGGTAAAATTACAGAATGGGGATTCTATATCTTTTTTAAGAAAAGAATCACTCGATGCACTTAAAGGGCTGACAGGCTCTCTTGCATTACGCTTTCCTAATATGTTTCCAAATTTATTAGATATGATAACGGAAGAACTAAACATACTGAGTGCCAATACATCCTATAAGCTGACACCCGAATGTTTAGTCCGTTATGAAAAAGATAAATGTGATGCGCGTAATGTCTTAAAAGAGCGTAATTTAAAAAAATGTGAAGAGATACAAGGGAAACTGTCGGCTTGTAATCATGAAACACCTTTAGATGCCTATATCAAAGAGCTTTCAAGATGTAATAAGCAGTTTGCAACTTTATTGTCGTCTCTTGACTTTGATGATCCAAAAGAAGTCCAGCAATTGCCTCTTATACAAACGCTGGCTTTAATTAAATTAAATAATTTGCTGGGAAAAATGGAAGAAAATGTGAGAGAGCTTTCTGAAGCGGATGAGACGGTTTTGAAAAAATTATCTCAGTCTCTTATTTGTCATCATCCTATATTAGATCATGCGCTTATTGAGAAAATAAATAATCATTTCGAAAGCATTGCTACCAAGCGTTTAGAGTTAATCCGAAGACCGGTTAGAGCCGCAGGTTCCGGTGTCACTGTTGATACAGAACAATTAGCGGCTGAACGGCGGGAGCAAGAACTGCAAAGAAAAGCATTGTTTGCTAGTGATTCTACCAGCTCCTCTTCAGAGGCTTCTTCTTCCAGAGCGGCTGTAGGATTATTTACAACACCTGCAGCCCCTCCAGCACCTGCTATGGCAGTTGAGGCGAGTGCATCAGCTCCTAGGGATTTAGCGAAGCCTTTTATTTTGAATGAAAAGGAATCTGTATGCAATGCAAGACTTTTTTAGTCACTAAACTTAAGAGATCTTGAGGATAGACGCATTCTGCAGCCTATATTTTGGTATCAAAAAGGCCGTATTTTATATACATAGTTATAATGAATAACTCAATGTGACCTAATTTAAATGGGCTTTTTGATAACAAACAATTCGCGTGAAAATATTGCTCCCTTTTATCAAGCTGTGTATTATCTCACTATAGGAAATTTTCGCATTTTATAGTAAGGAATACTATGTCATTACTTTTTAAACGGACTTTTTTTGTCATAATTTTTTATTTTGTTTTTTCCTTCTTTAATATTTTCAGCAGAAACCCTTAAAAAATATGTAACGTCAGAAAGCCAAACGTCTTATCATATTATTTTAAGATTGCGAAGTGGTAACCCGCTGACACAAACAAGTTTAGATGCATTTTCGATTAAATATAAATTACCTATCGCTTTAAAATTAATTAAACCGATGGCTGCTAATTTTAATTTAGTAGAAATGGATCCTATTCAATTATCAACAATATTATTAAAAACGCATCAAACAAAACTCGATCTATTTAATAATCTATTAACCGCTTTAAATAGCCCAAATTTAAAAAATATTGTTCTATGCGCAGGTAATGATGGATTTCAATCCTATGAAAAACCTACTGTATCATTCAGAAGCTTATTAAACTTCCTTAATTATCATAGTCAACAGTGGGATGAGTTTTTACCGCCAGGCGGCGTTGAGCTTGAATCGGCGCCAGGACTAAAAGATCTTGCTTGGCAATTAACACAAGGTTCACCAACGGTTGTAGTTGCAGTTATTGATACAGGTGTGAGTTCAAATGCAGATCTCAATAATAATTTAGTCCAGGGTTGGAATTTTGCAACGCCGAGTCAAGGCAACAATGTATCTGATTTGACGTCTGGCTGCATCAATGATGGAGTTTGTCATGGCACGCATGTTGCAGGAACGGTCGCCGCCATTGGTAATGATGGTACGAATCCCTTATCGCCTGCTGGTATGGGTCCACAGTTAAAAATTCTTCCCGAAAATGTTTTTCCCGCAAGTGGTTTGGCGTCTGATTCTGATATTATAAATGCGATGTATTGGGCAATTGGTAGAAATACACCAGGGGTTATACCTGCTGTGAATCCTAATGTTGCAAGTGTTTTAAACTTAAGTTTAGGATCAAGTACGCCCGCGACATGCGACTCGCCCATGCAAGTTGCGATGAGTGAAATAAAAAACAGTGCCCTTATTGTAGTGGCTGCAGGTAACTCTAATGCGCCTGCGAGTGAATATACACTTACCAACTGTGGAAATGTATTTTCTGTCGCAGCGACTGACTTTGATGGCTTACGTGCAACTTATTCAAATTACGGAAGTGCAGTAAATATTGCAGCACCAGGAGGCCAAGATAATTACTCTCCGAATGGTATTTTGTCAACGACTGCTAATAATGCTTATTTATATATATCAGGAACGAGTATGGCAGCACCGCATGTTGCAGGTATTGCAGGATTGATTTATTCCTATGCCAGCAATCTTCAAATCTCTCTTACTCCTGATCAGGTAAAAGAGTTATTGATTACCACTATTAATCCCTTTGGTATAAGTAGTAATCCCGATATCAATTGCAATCCTACCGGCATTAAATCATGTGGGGTGGGTATTGTTAATGCATTTGCATCTTTAAAAGCCTTATCCTCAAGCACGGGGACGATCTTTATTCCACCGGCTAATACGAATCTAAATCTACAAAATCATGCGGGAGCGGTGATTTGCAAAAATAATTTTGTTATCCCTGCATTGAAAACAGGCACAAAAATACCTGTGCAAAGTAATAATTATACTGCCTATTGGCAAATCCAAAGTGCAGATTGCGAAGACTCAAGTGTTTTTACCAATCCTGTTATTATCGCGGGCACACCTATCAAAATGAAATATGGTAATAATAATATATTTGATTTTATTCCACCGGCTGGATTGATGTGCCAAGTTATTTTAAATACCAGTGTTGTTTGTCATTAAAATTAAAATTTAAATTAAATAAGAATAGAAATAAGGATATTCAATGAAATTTAAATATATAGTAATTGGAATACTTGGCTTTTCCAATATGGCCATGGCAGATATATCGACATTGGCTAATCATTTTCAAATTAGAAATACCTATTTTTCAGTAGCAGGGGTTGCCGCTACGTTAAATTCCGATAATATACGTGAATCTTACCCAAATTTACCCGGTAACGAATTTATTCCAGCGCTTAATTCGGCACAAATTAATGGGGGCACCGGCGGCTTACAACTTGAATCAGGATTTCAATCAAAATTTCATTTTTTGAATCTTAAAACCGGATTACAGTATTTATATCTTGCAGAACATAATCAACAAGCAGCACCTTTTTATAATACAGGATTTTTTGATTCGGCTTTTATGCATCAAGTGACAGTCAATGCGTTAAATGCAACGTTGGGTGTTAGCTATGATTTATCATCTCAATTTAATATCTATGTTGATGGTGGAGTGGGAGTTGTTTTTTTAAATAGCTATGCTTCCTACGCCACCAATAGTGATGGTTCTGATTTGATAAACATAAATCAAAATTATACTCAAAATTTTACCTGGCGCCTAGGCGGTGGTGGTGTTTATCGATTGAGCCCGCATTGGGGTATCGATCTTGGCCTGCATTATGCCGATTTTGGTACAGTTGATTATGGTCATTTCGCAACAACCCCCGCCCTGGTAAATGGTGTTAATATCAATGCTCCTCATTTTAACGCACTGCTTTTAACATTAGGCCTTGATTATTTATAATCAAGTCGCAAAGGTTCAGAAGGTGAACTTTGTTGTGAGGCATCTTCTGGATGATAAAATAAACTCCCATGAAACACTGTGGTTGCGAGATAATCTTTTTTAGTTTGCAATTGTTCAGTGACAACTTTAATTGCATTTAATAATGAGGCTTGTTGCGCGGGTGATGATAGGGGTATTAAAGCATGATATTGGGTAATGAGTAATTCATCACATTGATAATCAGCATAATGAAGTCGTCTGCCCCATTCAAGTTTTTCAATCGCTTCTTCTATTTTATTATCTTGGATATAGTGAGTTGCAAGTTGATAAGCCAATTTTGCCGAGTAGGTACTATCAAGAGAGCGCCGATAGGTTTTAGCCTCTAATTGATTTTCAGGGTGATGTAAACTTGATTCCAAGGGTAAAAGATGATGGCGAAACAATACGAGTCTATTATAAGCGACTTCAAGATGGTGTTGTGCTCCTTTGGTTCGGTTGAGGCGCTCAACACTCAAGCGTAATTTGATAAATTCGTTATCTTCATTCAAAAAAGCCGGTGGTGTAGGAAGAGAAAAGTGCAGTGTAGATGCTTTTATTTCATCCTTTTTTTTAGATTCACTTATTTCAGGAAAGCATTCTTCTTGTAACACGGGTAGCACTTCTTTAGATTCACGCACTACAGGTTTTTCTTTTTTTTGTCGAGGGGGGCGAGGGGGCAATGAAATATTCGGAATGGGGTGAGATGCAAATTTTAAGCCCAATAATGCATTCGCATAAACTTGGATAACATAATCTCGCAAAATAAAAAGTTTCAATGCGAAATGAAAATCCATTTCAATCAATGTCTTTGTCAATCTTTCAATATTATAAGGATTTATGATTAATGAGTCGAATACACTGATCAATGGTGTTTTATCTTGATAAGAGAGCGGTAAATAATGTTTAATTTTATCTTTTAACTGAATTAACATTTTCTTCGTTATAAAAAAATGGGAACGGGAATGACGAATAGAATAAATATAACTATCCGATTTTATTCCCTCCTGTCGCAATGAAAATTGTTGCGCTAAGAGTTTTTTTTTTAACGTTTGAATGGGTAATTGGGTAGACGTTATTTTTTCTGCAAAATTTAAAAATGAAATACCAGAATTAATATTACCAACACGTACGATAAATTGAATGAGAGCATAGAATAAATCCATATTTTTTTGAGGGTCATCGATATCTGCAGGTAAGCGAACGAGTGCGTTCAAAGAAGTGACGAGCTCATCAGTACTTTTAAAAAGAGAAATACTTTCTGTTACCGATGCACTTGTTACCGGCGTACTCTCTTCGGGTTTTAAAACAACCTCTTCTTTTTCTACGGGAAGAGGATCAGGTGCTTTTAAAGCGATAGGAGGAGTCAATTTACTTTCGGTCACTTTTTTTGGAATAGGGGATTTAGACTCTTTTACTTTAATTTCTGGAGAGTGATGCGGATTAAAAATTATCTTATTATCTGGTTGAATTAAACAATATGGAAACAATAGTTTGAGTAACGCTTCATTTTCTTTAAGATCACTAATGGGTCCAGAGAATTTTTTAGACGTAGCGGTAAATAATTTTATCGCGTCACTCTCAGGGTAAAGACAAAAATATAATGTACCTATAATCGATTCGCGTATTAGCATAAAATTATGCTCAACAATAATTTTATGATTTGTAGGGACAACAAGTGTATGATGAACAAATGATGATAAAAGGACATCCCTCGCATCTCTTAATAACACTTGTGTTTCTTTCCTTATTTTTTTTAGTAGGAAACAATGTATTATGAAATGTATAAATATTTCTAGTCAAACTATCATTTAGCATCGTTACAAGAGCGCAACTTTTAGAAGGTAGTGAATTTCTATATTCTAATGATAGCTGTCGTAATCTATTTTCAAAGATGCGGGACGTGTTTTCACTGCACTTAATTAAAAATTTTTCTCTTAAAGCGGTGGTTAGCTTGTAAATACTAAGATAGTCAGTATATTGAGAAAAATTGGTAATAGAATTTTTTTGTAAGATTTCCGCTGTATTTAGCGCTGCTAAACAAAATCCAAGTCGCATTGAAAAAACCATAAAATGAATTAAAAATGCATCATCGGGTGTTGCGCAAAGTGCTTGAAACGCTTGAATGATATCTTCATATGAATTAAAAAAACGGATGGTTTCATTAGCATTTTTTAAGGATTCTTCTGGAGAAAGTTTATTATTAAGGGTGTGTATTGCACATTGTCGCCTTATCATTTCCTTGGAAGTATCATTTTGCAACGTTGCTTCAACTGACCTTTTTTTTATGTCTTTGTGGAGGTTAGAGCGATAAGAAAATGTCATTTTAAAATCTCTTCATGATAGGAATAATCAGATGAATATATTAACAAATCCTCTGTGAGAACATGAGAGAAACATGCTTTGTTATCCTAAGAGATTAAATTGAATTTTTACAATATTGACCATATAATGGCGTTTTGTCTAACTATTCATCGAGAGAAGGCCATGTACAGCACTTTTTTTTACTCCTACAATACCACATGACGTTAATTTTATTGCCGAATTAAAAAAAATCGCCACCAGCCTTTCATCTCAAATTCCTTCTATTTCGTCTGATTCTGAATTATCACTTCTAAAGGACATTCTCGATTCCTTTCCTGAAAAGCAGCGCTTCGATAAGTATGATGCTTATTTGCAAGCGCTGGGAAAGGATCCTAAAAGTAAGTATCCAGAAAAAAAAATTGATTATCTTCAGCCAACAAATGGGGTTAAACCCGGCTTTTATTTTTTGAATCTTACTGTAATTGACACCTTAATAAACCAATTAGCACAAGTCACACCGGTGCCTTCCTTTTTTGCAAGTTTAATAATGGATATTCGGAATTTTTATACAGAATGTCTTACTGAAACCAAACCCACCGAATTACTGAGTGTACAACAATTTGATGCTTTTATTACGTTGCTTGCAAATCAAAAAAGAAAACTGGAAAGTAACGCGACAGAGTCTCAGGCAGTTCAGTGTGGTCAATATATTGAAAATATTTCGCGTGCCATTGCGCCTTACTGTTCAATTCTAGCATTAGAATCTACATTATCTACCCTTAAACCTAATTGGTTAACATTTGAAAATATAGTATTGATTTGTAATTCAGGAAGTTCATCTTGCTTCCTTGATGAAAAATGGTTTTTAAAAAGCATAACCTACTTAAAAAAGATGATTGATCTTGTTGAAAAAAACGGGCTCCATAATCCAACATTAATTGCTGTTCTTTGTTCAAAAATTCAGTCAGAAGAAACCTTGGCCAGTTTTGAGCGGCTATTATCAAAAGTTCCCTCAGAGATATCAATAGATCAACTTAGTATTTTGATGAAAAGCGACTTAAGTTATCAAGAAAAGCATCTGTGTTTTATGCAAGCAAAGACTACTAAAAAACTATGGTGCTTGCTTGAACCTGAATTTATTAAAGTCATTCATATGCATCCACAATTATTTGGTGATTTTTTAAAGATGTTATATGAAAAATTTGAAAAATATTTTTATGTAGATGGTTGGCATGATCGTTTGATTGTTGATTGTTTTACATTTATGTTTAGCAGTGCCAAAAAACTATCCTCGGTCGGAAGAGGTGATTACTTAAGCGAATATACAGATGTTCCAAATGCTCTTATGCAGATCCTTATCATATATGATAATGAAAATAAATTAGACCAAACCCAAAAAAATAAACTCTATGAATTGGTAAGTCCGTCTCTGCTTGGTACATTTAAGACAATACTTGAACTCATAGAACTACGATTATTGGATATAGCTTTTATCGATTGGTTATATGCTAATAAAGATCATTTAAAAATGATTTCATGGGCCTTGGGCCATAGACAATTTAACTATCATGATTATCTAAAAAAGCCGATTCATGAATTGATCTTGGCTTTATTTATTAAAGAGAGATTCAAAGGCAGCGATGCGGAATTTTTTTGAAAAAATAAATTCTATTCTAAATATATTTTCAGCCTTTGCGATGAAATTGGTACTTGCGTTAAAAGAGCTTTGTGAGCTACCTACTCTTGCCTGTAACGAAGAGTGTTTATTTGCGCTTTGCAAAATGGCACCAAAGGCAGATATTATTGCAGCTGCCCTGGCACTTTCCAAAAAAGTCCTTTTTGATGAGTATGAGAAAGAGTCTACAAAAGAGGCCAAGATGGATGAAAGTTTTTTACGTAAACTTTTCTTGTGTGCCGAAGATCCCCATTTTCCGGAAAAATTTAATAAAATTAGCAAAAAACCTAGAGCGGAATTTATGGCAGCATTTAATAATATGGTACAAGAGGTTCTCTTTGACGTGCTACGGGGTAATAATAGTTTCCCTGAAACCTCTATTTCTCCTTTGCCGCCGGGTATTCTTCCTCTTATTGCAAATTATGTCGAAGGGCCGCAAACCCCCCAGATTTAGTGGGCATTGTAGTGAGGGAGCGGCATCTTTAACACTGATGACAAAATAATATACAGAAAAAGAGATTAAGAAATCTTTTAGGTTTTATATTAAGTGACATTGAATTAGATAGGCTTAAAAATTTGAAGAGCATTCGTAGCTTTTCTAGTTAAATTTGGTATTCTAAAAATCCATTGTATTAGTCTCGAATTTAATTAAATGTAAGGTACATCATTATAATGCGCATACGAACGGAACATTCGGCTTGGATTGCACCACATCAGTTTAAAAATTTAACTGACCGTGTAGATACGATTGAGGGTGTTATCAACCAACTCAATAAAGAGAAATATTCAACTCGAATAGCTTTAATAAAAAGCGCAATCAATGATTTAAAAGCAGTGAATGCTCTGGTTATGAAGTCTGGTCCTTTTAAAGTGGATGCATTCGGAAAGCCTATCATCGATAGAAATGCCCAATTAGTTTTTATCGATGCCTTGGATGATCCTATTATTAGCCAAATTTTCAATAGTATTAAGACGCAAGCTTCTCTCATACTTACATGCTCAAAAAATACATTTGAAAAAGGTTCCGCCAATGAAATATTGGTGACGAGTTTAATTTTGCTATGCGATACAATGTTTGATACCTGTCATCGAAAAAATAAACAAGAAATGACGTTGCATTTTTTTGCACAGTTTTATCAAAAGCATAGCACTAAAGAAAGCGTCAGCATCGAGACACAAACCACACCTGTTATGACGAATGTTCTAGAAAGTGATTTACCAGACTCTAAAAACTCTCCACGACCACAAAAACCCCTAGCACATGAGCAAACGCTTTTAGAATTGCGCCAGCATTATGAGATTCTTATGACATTGGTAAACAATCCACCTAGCAAAACAGCTCGTTGGAGATATGCATTAGCACTCAGCGGGACGGTCATTGGGGCTATTGGAATCGCTAAAGTCTTATCATCCACGAACTCGACCACGACGCTCTCAAGAAGTAGTAGTTTAAGGGCTATGAGTGCTTTAGGCCTAACGGTCAGCGGCACGTTTTTATTGGGAAATCTTCAATATATTAGAACAGCATTTAATAAAGATCATCGTTCTCAACTCGAATATAAAAGAGCGATTGAAACGGCGCATCATAATTATCTATTGCATCAACCCCCTACGTTAAAAGGTTCAGAGGATTTAAAAACCGAAGGTGCAACCCCAAGCTTACATATACGCAAATAGCATATATCGGCAACAGCAAGTCGGATTGGGTCGGGTGTGGCTTCCTTAATTGACTAAAAAACTATAATAGACTAAAATTCGATCTTTATTATTTAGATTGGTTATTTTATGTATCAATCTGAGTAAAATTAATCCTTTGCTAGTAGTCGGAGAGTTGTATGCCCCAAATACTTTATATTCTTGGAAATTCCATTTTATATACACGAGATTCAACCCTTTTTGACAAATCATACCCTTATGTTACTACAAAAGAAATTTCTGAAAAGGAAGTAAAGCATTCATTTCCAAATACTAATACTGTTAATACTACTAAGGCATTTTTAACTCAAGAAGATGCGTCTGCTTGCCTACGTTCAAAAATTATAAAATTCGATCGTTTCAATCCTGAGCAATATACGTATGCTATTTTTAAAGTTAAAGTTGGTAAGTTTAATGATAAAAATCTTGAACATTTTGAAGTACAAGAAGAGAAAATTGTATTATCTGATGACAAATCTGTGCCGGCTTTAACAATTCCACTCCAAAGTATTTTATGTCCCTTAACAGCATTCTTTCGTGGCAAAGCATATCAATTACAACCGCCCGCAAGATATCACTATGAAGCAAAATGGAATACGGAACATTCACTAAAAGATAATTTTCAGCATCTTCTTAAAGCATATTTAAATCAATCTAGCACACCTTGGCATGCAAAACGCGCAAGGGCTTTGCTGAATTGTATTGAACATGACTCTGATGTAAAGATTGTAACTGAAGTAAAAAAAGAAATTAGTAAGCTAGGTTATTTGGATAAAGGAAAAAAGAGGCATTATGCGACTATATTAGAAATCATGCGAGAAAATCTCATTGATTCCACAGTTGCACATAAAGTTAAAATACAAGAGCTAACTGCTTTACCCGGTGACTTAGTGAAAACGATTTTTTCTTATTTTGAAAAACCAGAAATCGCTCCTGCCAGTGTATCAAATGATGCGGATGCTGATCTTGATGAATCAAAATCAGTCGCAGCTACCTCTTTAACACGATAATAACTTTTATCTTTTAAGTAGCCTCGCAGTGGTTTATTTCACTGCCAGGCTTAAACTCAGATCTCCATATCAGGATCCATCGATGCAACCGCATGATAACCTGCATCAACATATATTGTGGTTGCAGTAATCCCAAGCGCGAGGTCAGAACATAAAAAGGCGGCGGTGTTTCCAACGTCTTCTATTGTTACATTCTTACGAAGTGGTGCTATTTTTTCATGATAGGCAAGAATTTTAGTAAATTGTTTAATACCAGTCGCTGCCAGAGTCCGAATCGGGCCCGCAGAAATGGCATTAATACGTATCCCTTTTGGACCTAGACTTTGAGCTAAATAACGAACATTTGCTTCAAGACTTGCCTTAGCAAGACCCATCACGTTATAAAAAGGAACGATTCTTTCACTGCCTAAATAACTGAGTGTCAGTATCGATCCATGACGTCCCTCCATCATCAAATAGCTCGCTTTGGCAAGGGCTGCAAGACTATATGAGCTAATATCATGTGCAATCCGAAAGCCTTCACGATTTATAACATCAATATAATCTCCTTCTAATTGATCACTTGGTGCATAGGCGACAGAATGCACGAGAATATCAAAACTATCCCAATATTTTTTCAATTCCAAAAATAATTGAGTGATTTGTTCATCATTGCCCACATCACAAGGAATTGTGGTGAGAGCATTCCATTTGGCCCCCATTTCTTCAACACGATTTTTTAATTTCTCATTTTGACACGTTAATATAATTTCAGCGCCTTCACGATGTAAAGAATCTGCAATTCCATATGCAATTGAGCGATCACTGATTAGTCCGACAATTAGGGCGCGTTTACCATGTAAGAATCCCATAAAATTATCCTTTTATTACTGTGAAGTTAATAAAGTACGATTACGCCATAAAAAAATGATAATAATAGTACCCGACAATAAGCAAAATAAATTAACAAACAACTCAATATTCATCGCTGAATTGGCCGGCACTAATTTATAATTACCCTGATTAATATTATATAAAACATCCATCAAGCCGATCATTATGACACTCGAACCTGAGATAAGACCAAACAAAACACCCCATGATTTTCGTTTAAGCAGACCGACAATACTTAAAAATGCAGCGAAAGCAGCCCAACTGTCAGCAAGTGGAAAGGTTTCCTGAAAATTAATATAATCACGACTCGCTGTAATATTGACTGTTCCACTCGTAAAAAAATCAGTCCAATACGCAGTAATAAATAAGCCAATCAGGAATAATAAAAATATAATACTATAAAACCCTTTTGGACGAGCAGCATGATTTGGTTGCATAAAATCCCCTTAAAGCTCCAGTTTCCGTTTTACCGTTTTAAAAATTTGATTCAACATTTTAAATGTAAAATCCACTTGTTTCTCCGTATGTTGAGCTGTAATAAATAATCGTAAACGCGCAGCATTTTCAGCAACTGCTGGGTAAATAATAGGTTTAATATTAACGCCTTTTTTTAATAATTGTTTAGATATCAGAATACACTCACGAGAGTTTCCTAAAATAATCGGTACAATCGGTGTATCTTTACTATCTCCAATATCAAATCCATAGAAAATAGCTGTTTCTCTTACGACATCTGAAATATGATGGAGATGCGCAATTAAGCGGGTTTGTTTACTTAACAATTTTATAGCCTCCAAAGCAGATGCTGTATTGGGTGGAGAGATTCCAGCTGAAAAGACAAATCCGGGTGAAGTATACTTTAGATATTCGACTAACTCTTTTGAACCGGCAATATAACCACCACAGCTGCCAAAAGCTTTACTTAATGTTCCCATCCATATATCAACTCGTGAGGGATCAATATCAAAATATTCCCGAACGCCGCCACCATGTTTACCTATTACACCAATAGAATGCGCTTCATCTATCATTAACATAGCATCGAAACGTTCTTTGAGATCAATAAATCGTGGGACATCAGGAATGTCACCATCCATGCTATAGACACCTTCAATAATAATAAGAATTCGCTCATAAGAATGACGATGAAGCTCCAACATTTTTTCTGCAGCTCGCCAATCATTGTGTGAAAATGAAAGTCTAGCAGCACCTGAAAAAAGCGCGCCTTGAATTAAGCTATTATGAGCAAGCTCATCATGTAGGATTAAATCCTTTGGACCAAACAAATGTGCAATCGTGCTGACATTTGTTGCATGACCTGCGCTATAAACAATACTATCTTCTGCGCCTATTAGCTTCGCAATTGCAATTTCAAGATCGCGATGAATCTTCTTTTCCCCAGCAACTACTCGGCTAGCTGACACTGACGTACCATATTTTTTAATAGCGGCGATTGCTGCTTTAGAGACCGCTGGATGACCTGAAAATCCTAAATAATTATAACAGCCGAAATTAATAACTTTTTTACCATTTATTTTGCATGTATCACGAGCAATACCTTCATTATGATCAAAGAAAATTGAATCCTTTCCACCATAACCTAGATCAATTTGTCTTTGCTTTAAGGCGATATATCCAGGATATTCTTTAAAGTTACTGTAACGGAAATGGGGTGAAACAGTAGGTTTAACAGGCAATTCTTTTTCTTTTATATCTTCTATTTTTGTTGTTAAATCAGCTTCTACATTTAATTTTTCTGTGTTTGCTGTTTCTAAATTAATGATAACATCTATTTTGTGATGGGCTTTCATGAGATCAATATAATCTGAGATTAAGAATTTTGTTAAACTTAGTAATGTATTATTTTCTAAAATAACCGCAGGATTAAGATCTAATTTATAATAATTATTTAATTCCATTGTGAATTCAGTCGTTCCAATAGAATCCATCCCATAGTCTTTGAATTCTTTGTTATCGTTTAAAGTGTCAATATTGATTTTTAATAGAGTCGCTAACATAGATTTTAATTGGTTTAAAATAGCAGTAGATAAATTATTTGCACTAGGTGTCTTCGAAGTTGAAGAAGATGAAGGTTCGCTCATAAGTGGCTTCTCCAAAACAGTCTCAGTGCTGTTAATATTGGATTGAGTCATATTCGACTGAGTAATATTGGATTGAGGAATAACTTGAGGCATAATCTTCGCATTATTTTTTGTTACCCAATAAGATTCTTCCTGTGCAAAACAATAACCCGGCAAGGGTACTTTTTTAGGTGTTTGTTGATGATAAAGGGCAGACAAATCCAGATCATAACCATCCACATAAAAATTAGCTAACGCTATTAGATTGTCGTTATAGTCTTCATCCGATTTTTTGTGCACATCAGAAAGTTCCATCATGATTTGTTTACATAGTTTTTTAAAAATCGCTTGATCATGTGGTTTTTCTTTGATTTCATTGCGTTTAAAAACATTCGGCATTATTTCATCTGCCATTACTTTTTTGCAGGTTTCTTTCAACTGATCGATAGAGCTCACAACCATAGCATAGCGATAATCAAATAATGTGCGCCCGATGTTTAATGAATAGCTTATATCACGTAATGAAATGTCTTTATCCGCATGCTCTAACCAAATCGAAAAGTTGTTAATATATTGTTTTAATGCGATGGGTGTTTTAGCAGAAAAAGTAAGTAGGTAAGTCGATTTTGGTATGGTTTCAATGGAGATAATCTTGGGTCTTTCTTCTATAATAATATGAGCGTTTACTCCACCAAAGCCAAAAGAACTAATCCCTGCACGTCTTAGGATCTCTTTTCCTTCGCTGTTTGTAATATTTTTCCATTCTTTGGTTGCATCCACTATATAAAATGGACTTTGTTTTAAATCGATATAAGGATTTAATTCTTTAAAATGTGCGAGGCCTGGGATTTTTTTCTTTTGCAGGGATAATAAGACTTTTATTATGCCTGCAATACCTGCGGCTGCTTCTAAATGTCCAATGTTAGTTTTCACAGAACTTATACCACAATAGTTTGTCGTCGTTTTTATATCTTGTTTATTTTGTAAAATTTGGAAAGCTTTTTTTAACCCATTCACTTCTATTGGATCACCGAGAGAGGTTCCCGTTCCATGTGCTTCTACATAAGTAATCGTATCAATATTGACATGGGCACGTTCACAGGCCATTACAATAGCCTCTGCTTGCGCATTAGGATTAGGTACGGTTAAGGAATTAACATGCCCACCATGATTTACGGCGCTCCCTTTGATAACGCCGTAAATAAAATCATTGTCTTCTAACGCTTTTTTCAATGGCTTCAATAAAATAGCACCCACCCCTTCACCACGCACATAACCATTCGCACTTTTATCAAATGTTTTGCAGCGCCCATCTTCACTCAACATGCCCGCTTGATCAAACGCGATATTCAAGGTGGGTGTGAGAATCGCATTCACGCCACCTGCAATAGCCATGTCACAATCCCCATTATTAATGGCTTTTACAGCTTGGTGAATGGCGACTAATGAACTGGAGCATGCAGCATCAACTGCAACACTTGGACCTGTCAAACTTAACAAATAGGAAACTCGGTTGGGCAATACACAGTGCAGATTACCAGTTGGAATATAAGGTGATGATTGAGATGCTTGTTGAATAATTTCATTATAATCATTAGTAGATACACCAACAAAGACGCCCGTTTTTTGAGTCGCTAACTGCTTAGGCGTATAACTTGAATTCTCAATAGTTTGCCAAACGGTTTGTAAAAAAAGGCGGTGCTGAGGATCCATTAATTCTGCTTCGTATGGCGAAATATTGAAGAAACCCGGATCAAATTTATCAATGTCCTTTATAAATCCCCCCCATTTTGATCGTGTTTTATTTTCGCCAGTTCCAAAATAATCTTGCCAATTCCAACGTGATGGAGGAATTTCAGTCACGGAATCTTTTTGTTGTTCTAAGTTCTCCCAAAATTGTTCTAAATTAGCTGCCCCTGGAAAAATCCCACTCATACCAATAATAGCGATATCCTCTGAGTGGATCTCACTCAAAGAAGGAGATGGTGCAATGTGATCCGGAAGGACAGAGGCAGTTGGTAATTGAGTAGGAGTTGATGGCAAAATCTCTGGCGATATATTTTCAGGCGGTATATTAGGATCCGTCTTGTGAGAAGTAGTCTCGGTTAAATGCTTTTTCTGTACGGCTTCTAGATAATGTTCAAGTAAATAATTTACGACACTTCGTAGATTGGAGTGTTCAAACAAAATAGCAGGCGTGAGATCTAAATCGTAATACTCATTTAAACTTATCGTCAACTCAGTATTCGTCATAGAATCCATTCCATACTCACTAAAATTTTCATCTGGGTTAAAATCTTCTAGCGGAATTTTCAAAATGTCTGTTATCATTTTTATAAACTGCAGCAAAACTTTTTCAAATAAAGTTGATTTATCCATGTTAATACCCTCATTTACAGTCGTTTCAGCAACAGGATTACTCTCAAATTGAATAGTTAGGGGCGCTTTAACAACAAGACCTAAATGTTTTTCAATTTTAATTTTATCGCCAAGTAATACTATTGTTTGAGTTTCTTTGTGGGTTAAGGCATAAATAAATGCTTGTAAGCCATCCGATGTTTCCAGCGGAATAACGCCGAGTAAACGTTCCATTAATTGTTCAGCGACTTTATTTATTTGCATTCCACCTTCCGCCCATAGCGGCCAATTAATCGCAATAGAGCGACCGCTACGCTTTCCTTGTTTCATTAATTTTTCCCGTAAGCTCATATAGGCATCCATAAATCGATTAGCAAATGCATAATCACATTGCCCGGCATTTCCTATAATGGAAACCATCGAGGAAAATACGATAAAAAAATCTAATGTATCAAGTTGCGTGGATAAATCTAAATTGATGGTGCCATTTATTTTTGGATCTAATACGTAAGCCATAGATGCCGCAGTTTTATTCACAATAAATGCATCGCGCAATACCCCTGCTGCATGAATGATTCCATTTAAACCGCCAAAACGTTGTCTAATTTGAGAAATTAGTGTATTCATTTCATCAAAGTTCGTTACATCGGTTTGTGAATACATCACTTCAGATCCCGCTTCCTGCATATGGTCAATTAACTTTTTTTGTTCGTCTTTAAGCACTGAGCGCCCGGTTAGTACCAGTTTAGCTTGATATGTTTCAGCTAAAAATGTCGCAAAAATTAATCCTAAACCGCCAACCCCTCCCGTAATAAGATATACACCATGTTTTTTAATCGTTAATGGCATATCACTTTTATGCTCTGTTATTTCTTGATAACACTTTATTAAACGCTGTCCATTTTCGAGATATTGTACTTCTTCTTCATTTGCATTAATTTCCTGGTGGATCGCGTGGATATTTTGAGTATGAATGACTCGACAGATTAAATTTGTCTTTTCCAGATGCAGCGTTTTGGCAAAACCAGACATTGACTCTGTGACTAATGAGGAATGCTGATTGACAATAATAATTTGAATTTTATGCTGGATTTTTTCTTGAATAATCGATTGACTCAAATAAAAAATAGGATAAAAAATAGTATTTAACTGCTCATTTATTTCTGTTTGATTAATTATGTCAGTTTGCCGCCTCAGATAAGTGCAAAAAAGAATGCTATCAATGGTAGGGTGATTTTTAAAGACATGCTGAATAAGATGCAGATAATCATCTGCATTTTTAAAATTAATTTGAAATTCATGATGATTTATGATTTGAAAAACATTCGCATTTTTTACGCGTATAACATTTCCCACTCCATATAATTCTCGAAAAGATTGTGTGATGTGGCCTAACTCATCAAATATTAATAATGTTTTACTTGCTGTGTTCGTGGGCTTTAAAGAGGCTTCTTTCCAAGCCGAACTATAATAGTAAACATTTTTATTTTTGACAGGCGTGGCTTTTGCTTCGTTAGAAAAAGCACGAATCATAAAGTTATCAATAATAACTAATAACTTGCCTTTGTCATCTGTTATTTTAATATTAAATTTTATCAAATCATTATTGGTTTGGTCTGATACTCTTTCCGCATAGGCATAACAACTTGAGGTCAAGGCATTGTGCAATATAATTTTTTCGATACTAAATGGTAAATATAATTTTCTCGTGTTATCTAATAAACCAAAGCAAGTTTGCAACGCACCATCTAATAAGCTAGGGTGTAATACATACTGCGGTAATGTTGTTTTTAAATGATCAGGCAATTGAATATGTCCGAGTATTTCTGATGAGTTGTTGCAAGTATCTTTAATCACTTGAAATGCAGGCCCATAATTCAATCCAATTTCATTAAATACATCATAAATATCTTGCTTAGTTTTTTTATTGAGACAGCGCTTTCTAATGTCATCTATATCTAAGCTTTCAGAGACTTTAGGTTCCAAGCTTGAAAACACAATTTTTCCATACGCATGAATGTTAGGTTTGGAATTAGCTTTTTGCGTGAAAACTTTGAACATAAGACTGTCTTTTTCTGAAATGATGTCAGTAAAAATAATTTGTTCAGAGCGCTCCACATCATCCATCATGATGGGCAATGACCATACGATATTTCTTATTTCCGTTATCTTTTTTTCAGGAAAAACAGTGGCAGCCCCGGCTCTTACCATTTCAATATAAGCAGCCCCTGGTAACACAGGAATTTTTCTAACCAGATGATCTGTCAGATAGAATTCGTTTCCTTTTAATATTTTTATAAATTGAATTGTATCATTTAATTTTTGTATTTTATCGATAAGGAGATTTGACATGGTATTCTCCTGTAAGTTAGGCTCTTTTAGCGCCTCATTTTTTTCAGGGATCCAGTAACGTTTTTTTAAAAATGGATAGGTGGGCAGTGAAATTCTTGTCTGTGATTCATTCAGATGCAACATATCCCAATTGATATCATCGCCATTTATAAAATGCTTTTCTATTTCAATTAATATATTTCGGTAAGTATCATTTGTAATATTATCCTGTAATAGGGAATTTAAGAGTATTTCATTTTTGCCAGGCTCAATGTTCATCTTTTTGGGATCAATATTCTCGCTACTTATATAAGAAAATCTAGAAGCGTTTTCACTATGTATCTCATCTAAACTTTGTATTAAGTCATTAATAGTGCTCACAACCCATGCGCAACGGATTTTGAAATGCTTCCTGCCTTTGTTCAAGGTAAAACTAATATCCTCAATAGAAAATTTTTCAGCATGCGTTATTAACCATGTTTTTAAGTCTTTTTGCTTTTGATAAAGTGATTCAATTTTTTTTGCAGATAACGTTATTAAATAAAAAGGCTTTATCCCAGATACAACGGATTCGGTAACTGGAGGTTCTTCAATAATAATATGCGCGTTCGTTCCGCCAAAACCGAATGAGCTAATCCCAGCTCGATAGGGTAATTCTTTTCCCGATTCATCTTGTACTCGGTGCCAGGAAATCGTTTTGGATAAGATACTGAATGGACTATTGTCTAAAGAAATATATGGGTTTAACTCATTAAAATGAACCAAACCAGGTAATTTTTTTTCACGCATCGCGAGTAAAATCTTAATCACACTCGCGATGCCCGCTGCTGCTTCTAAATGTCCAATATTCGTTTTAACAGATCCTAACCCACAATAATTATTTTTAACAAAAGAATTTTCTTGTTTTTGTAAAAACGCAAATGCTTTTTTTAGACCATTTACTTCGATCGGGTCACCGAGCGAGGTTCCCGTTCCATGCGTTTCAATATAATTTACAGTATTAATATCAATTTTTGCTCGCTGATAGGCAAGAACAATAACATCAGACTGAGAATTTGGGTTAGGAACAGTTAAAGAATTAACATGCCCTCCATGATTAACAGCTGTTCCTTTAATAATGCCATAAATAGAATCATGATCAGCTAATGCTTTATGTAATGATTTTAATATAATGGCACCAGCACCTTCTCCTCTGACATAACCATTTGCTTTTTTATCAAATGTTTTGCAACGACCATCATCACTCAACATACCAGCTTTGCTAAATTCAATAAAAGTGCTTGGTGAAAGCAATGCATTGACACCACCGGCTATGGCAACGTCACAATCATTTTCATGAATAGCTAAAATAGCATTATGTATCGCAACTAATGAGCTCGAACAAGCCGTGTCTATTGGTTGGCTAGGTCCATTAAGATTTAGTAAATATGAAATGCGATTGGCTAAAATACAATGCCAAACACCAGTTGGTACGTGAGAAGAAGTAATATGCGCTTGATCAATTAGACCAGCGTAATCATTAGTTGTCACTCCTAAAAAAAGTCCTGTTTTCATTTTAGAAAAATTTTGTTGCGTATAGCCTGAATCTTCCATCGCATTCCAAACAACTTCTAACATCAATCGTTGTTGAGGATCCATTAACTCGGCTTCTCGTGGAGAGATATTAAAAAAATTCGCATCAAATTGGTCAATTCCCTCGACAAAACCGCCCCATTTTGCTTTTGTTTGATTTTCTCCATCACCATAATAATCCTGCCAACGCCAACGAATAGGGGGAATTTCTGAAATTAAATCTTTTTGTTCGATCAGGTTTTGCCAAAACGTTTCAACATTGGGTGAGCCAGGAAAAATACCGCTTATTCCAATAATCGCTATATCACTTTTATTGTCCATATTTTTCAAAGAATCTTCTTCTATTTTTTCTGACGGAATTGTTAGCCAATAATGTTCTTTTTTGAATGGATAATTTGGCATAGAGATAGTTGAGTATGCCCTTGAGTACCATTTTTCCCATTGAATAGGAATACCATTTTTCCAAAGCAGCAACAAAAGAGGCGGAAACGATTGTTTAAAATCATTCAAAGACAATAACGTATTTTCGCTAATATCCAGTAAGAAATGATCATGATCAAAACTCAGATTACTTTTAGTATCTGTCTTTCCTGTGCTTTCTAATAATATATTATCCAACCAACTCTCAACATCGTTTGTATCTAATAGATGAGAACTTATTATTTTAAGTAACTTATAAGGCTTGTTACTGTCCAATCGATATGAATAATTCTGAAGTGATGATGCTAAGGCTTCATCCTGTTTGTTACTTTCTAATAGTAGGGTGGAAAACTGTAATGGGGTTATTGCTTCATCTATTAATAAATCAATAAGCTCATTCGCACTATCATTAGCGATTAAAATATTATCGGTAAGCTCCCATTTTTGATTTAATTTTTTTAAAGATAAAATGAGAATAAGTAGAAATAATTTCATTTGTTCGCTCGGAAGGGACTCAGGATGATCAAGAGCCTGTTGTATATCAATATTGTATGAAGTTAAAATTTTATCCCATTCATGTAAAAATTTTTTATACGTAAATTGATTAACAATCAGTTCTCGTGCTTGACTTATTAATTTTTCTTGTAATTCTTGATCTAATATAAGATTCTCTCTCAAGAGTTGACAATATGCAGAGGTGATATGATAGGGGGCGACAATCTTATTTGCCATGAAAAATGGGAATTGTGGGCGCGTCATTTGAATGACAGGTAATGTACCAAGTAGCCATTGTAAAGCTTCTTCGAAGGTGAGCATCTTGCATATAACTGCACCGGCTAATCCTCCTAAGCCATACCCGGTAACACAACCGATTTTCACGCCACTTTGATGTAATGCTTCACCCACAATATAATTTACAATAAAAGTACGTATGTTAATCATTTTTTCATTGCTGCTAGTTTCAAGATCTTGTAATTGGATTTTTTCATTTGAAAGAGTATTCAATGATTTTAAGCATTTTTTTCCAAGTATTGAAAGTATTGGATAGATGCTACATGCAGCGTGAAATTCTTTATAGTCAATTACAAAATTGGCATGTAATTTTAAAATAAGATATTTATCTTTGGAATTAAAAGTAAAATGTGCTGTAGGGTCTATCGTGATTTGTAATTTTTCACTCAATTCAGCTTTTGTTTGAATGATAAATCCATAACAATAGTTAAAATTTTCTCTACCATGCATTAAAGTTTGAGTTATATCTGTTATATCTTGTGCAGCATATTCTGATGATTTAATATATTTTTGCCATTGTTCAATTAGTTTTTTTAAACTATAAATGGATTTTGCCGATAATAAAAAAGGTAATCCTATATTTTTATTTTCATTTTTTTCAAGTTTGGAAGATGGAATATACTCTTCAAGTATAACGTGTGAGCTTACTCCGCTAAAACCAAAAGAACTAACGCCTGCATATCGCTTCGAAACATTTTCAGGTAGTTGCCAATCATGAAGATCTTGTGCAATTTGAAATGGCGAATGCTCAAGGGAAATAATCGGATTGATCTTGTGAACATTAAGTGTTTTTACAATTTTTTTATGTTTCATCATTAATAATACTTTAATGACACCTGCGATTCCTGCAGCACCTTCTAAGTGTCCTATATTAGTTTTGACTGATCCGATATAACAATATTGTTTTTTAGGAGTATTAAAGGCGCGTGTTAATGCTTCAATTTCTATTGGATCACCAAGAGACGTTCCTGTACCATGAGCTTCTATGTAAGAAATATCTTCAGATGATATATGAGCTTTTTCTAATGCTTCTGTTATAACATGTTGTTGAGTTGTTAATCCGGGTGCGGTGATAGATTTGGTTTTACCATTGTGGTGCACAACGGAGCTTTTTAAAATACCATAAATATGATGTTTATTTTTTTCAGCATCTTTCAATTTTTCTAATAATAATACGCCTACCCCTTCACCTGGAACATAACCATTTGCAGCAGCATCAAATGTTTTACATTGCCCATCAGGGCTTAGCATATTAGCTTTTGAAAATGAAATAATTTTCCATGGATGACATATTATATTGACACCTGCAACAATAGCGAACTTGCTTTCCCCGGCAAGAAGCACTTTTCTGGCATTGTGTAATGCAACAAGAGATGCCGCACAAGCGGTATCAATCGATTGACTTTCTCCACTCAAGTTTAAAAAATACGATAATCTATTGGCAAGTACTCCACCATAACTACCGAGGCAAGAATAGCCATCAATTTCATCTTTGCTCATCATTATGCATTGGTAATAATCTGTAGCCATATAGCCAATATAAATAGATGTATTTGCAGCTTGTAATGCATGTAATGATACGCCTGAGTCTTCAATACAATGCCAAGTTTCTTCTAAAAGTATTCTTTGTTGAGGATCCATTAATTTTGTTTCGCGAGGAGATAGATTGAAAAATGGCGCATCAAATGTGTCTATATGATCTAATAAACCTGCCCATTTGCTAATACTTTTATTAGGATCTTCACGATGTGATGAGTAGTATTGGTTTACATCCCAATGATCTGGTGTGACTTCTCGAATGCTATTTACGCCTTGGGATAAATTCTCCCAAAATTGTTGGTAATCATTAGCGCCAGGATAACGACAAGCAATACCGATTATTGCAATATCAGTGTCATCTTTTTGTTGTCCTTGATTATCCGTATGATTCGTCGTATTGTTAATCCATTCTTCTAGTATTGCTTTCATAGAAGAATACCTCTTTTATCACCTTAAAGATGCTCATCAAGTTTATGGGCTTTAATTCCCCAAATATATAAATTAATAATACTTTTATCCGCATGGCGTAAGCGCA
>Ga0206895_1093_pt1 | contig 25332 bp, 22 predicted proteins | sample Alteio_BWOrgHeat_51_FD_152967 | JGI IMG/M metagenome (GOLD analysis project Ga0206895, IMG submission 152967) | Enriched cells from forest soil in Barre Woods Harvard Forest LTER site, Petersham, Massachusetts, United States -... | ecosystem: Environmental > Terrestrial > Soil > Temperate forest >...
GGCATCTACAATGGCGCGCCCTTGACGATCAAGAGGGATGTTTAGTGTTTGTAAAATAGGGGCAGCTTGGTTGCCTGCCGCCCAAAGAATATTATGGGCAGGAATGAATGTACTATCTAGTGAAACGCCATCTTCCGTCACATCTGTGACTCGTTTTCCTGTAATTACCTGAACTCCCGTTTGTTCGAGATACATTTTGGCTTTTTCTGATAATTTTTGGGGATACACAGGTAAAATATGAGAAGATCCTTCGATGAGATAGATCTTTGTTTTCGTTACATCGATCCGACGAAAATTTTTCAACATCGTTTCATACGCAATTTCTGCAATGGCTCCTGCCATCTCCACACCCGTGGGGCCACCTCCGATGATGACGAAATTTAAATATTTTTTGGCCTCGGAAATGCTATCGCATCGTTCGGCTTTTTCAAAAGATATCAAAATTCTTTCTCGGATTTTTAATGCATCATTTAAGGTTTTTAGACCCGGAGCGAATTGTTCCCATTCATTGCGGCCGAAATAGGAATGATGGGCGCCTGGCGCTAAGATCAAATATTCAAATCCAATATGATCTCCATTGCGCAAAACGACGATTCTATTCTCTTTGTCGATTCTTACGACCTCTCCCATGATGACAGTGACATTTTCATAGGGGCTTAAAATTTCACGGATCGGTACTGCAATATCGCCTGGAGAAAGCGCAGCGCTCGCTACTTGATAAAGAAGGGGTTGGAAGAGATGATGATTTGTTTGGTCGATCAACCAAACATCCAATTTGGCATTTCCCAGCGCTTTTGCAGCATTTAATCCACCAAATCCGCCGCCAAGAATCACAACTTTCGTATACGCCATTTCTTCCCTCAAGATTACTTTATTTTAGAATATAGCAAAAAAACGGAGGAGAGAAGCTAAATTTTTATGAACATCTTAGAATTTTAGATTTTAAACAAATTCTTCAAAAAGTGGAGGCGTTCAGGATTGCAAACTGCTTGTACGAAGAATGGTGGTTTAATTTATTTTTGTTTTGTGACACAATCAATATTTATCTGGATTTTGTTTATGAATTCTTTGATTCGGCAATTTTTCAGCGTTGAATGTGAAAAGCGCGATGTGTTTTTCCATGAGATTTTTTTTCTCAATCAACAGAAAAGTTGGGATTGGAAAATCGCTAGACAACACGCTCCGGAGCTGCCTAGGTCTTGGTTTGAGTTAAGCCGCATTTCCTCTGCGGACCGCGTCGAATTTATTCGGGATTTATGGCTTGATCTTATCCCTTATCGTCCCAAAACGCATGAAGCGATAGCTGATTTTTTTATGTGCTTAGAAGATGTGGAAATTATCTTGCATCGGCAAAATGCGGAGGAGCCTTTTGTAGCAGAAATGGTGTATAGTCTTGCAGATAATAGTTCTTTTTTTCGAGGACTTCCCCCTGCAACGCGAGAGGAATTGGATGCATTGCGATCTGAAATGCCGTCACAATTGCCCCGAGATTTTCAAGCTTTTTGTCAAATTCATAATGGATTTGGTAAATTATCTGAATTAGGTGTTTTAAAAGTTGATGAAATTTCTGAAGAGAGACGAAAAATTATCAATTCGCTTTTAAATGCGGAATCTTTACTTATGTTGGGCGATGAGCCTGTTGATCCAAATTCTTTAATTCCATTTTATGAATCCTTTGGCTTAGCATCTTATCAATGTTTTTATGCTGATTGGTATCCTGAAGGTGAAATGGGTAATGTATATTTATCTGGAATTGATTATACAATATCTGATACAGCGGATCGTAATACTTGGGTTGAAAATTTGGCTTTTCCAACATTTACGGAATGGTTGATTTATTATTTAGAGGGGATGAGTATATCTCTTTAGGATCTTTATGTATTTAGTTCAAGATCTCTTCGAACAGCATGGAAAGTATCTGGGATTGAAATTAATCGCCGGTAAGGCAGGCTTGTCCCGTCGGATTAATAAACCAGAAGTACAGCGTCCAGGATTGGGTTTGACGGGATATTTGAAAGGATATGTAACGGCTCGTGTCCTAGTGATCGGCAAACAAGAAGTTGGCTATTTGCGAGAGTTGGATTCTCTTGTGCGCTTGCAAAGACTCGAAATGATTTTAACTCCTGCAACTCCAGCTGTGATTGTCGCCCAAGGATTTCGAGCGCCTAAAGAACTGCAGGCTCTTTGCGAGAAAAATAAAATCCCGCTGTTTAGAGCGAACGCAAATGCTACCAGCTTGTTGAGCCGCATTACGTTTTTTTTATTAGAAGAATTTTGTCCTAGCGTGACTCTTCATGGTACGCTTGTTGAAGTATTTGGCGTGGGAGTTTTAATTCAGGGCGAGTCTTCGGTGGGTAAAAGTGAGGCTGCTTTAGGATTGATTGAAAGAGGGCATAGACTGATTTCCGATGATGTAGTTCGTGTGAAAAAAAAAGAAGGGTCATTTCTTGTGGGGTCAGGGCCGGAATTAACGCGGCATCTCATGGAAATTCGAGGGATCGGTATCATTAATGTCGCTCATTTATATGGACCTATTTGCGTAAGACCGGACAAAGGATTGGATATCGTTGTGAAATTGGAAGAATGGGATGACCAACATTTTTATGATCGAGTAGGATTGGATGAAAAATTCATAGATATTTTAAGTGTGAGCGTACCTTATCATGTACTTCCGGTCAAACCAGGACGTGATGTTGTGCTTCTTTTAGAAACAATTGCTCTTAATCATCGCTTAAAAGATATGGGATATAATTCTGCGAAAGAATTTAACGTTAAGCTGCTTGAAGCGATTGGGCGGCGACAGAACAAGAGGAATTTCCGTGAAAATCGTGCATAAAGTGAAAGTAAAGAACTCTTTGGGATTGCATACCCGTCCTGCTGCGGCGATTGTCAAATTGCTTCAGCCGCGCAAATCATCTGTTCAATTTACTTATAAAAATGAAACGATTAATGCAAGGAGCATTATGAGCATTTTAATGCTTGCAGCGAAAAAAAATTCGTTCATTACAGTCACAGTGGAAGGTGATGATGCTGAAGCAACGATGGCGCATATCGTGCGGGCATTTGACGAGGAATTTGGGGAGAAGTAATGAGTCAGGCCGATGAGGTCATACTCCGGGGATTGCCGATTAGTAAAGGAATCGGAATAGGTTCCCCTATTTTTTTTTCCAGCGCAGATGATGAGATTTCTGAGGTCCCTATCTCAAAAAAAGAGATTGATAAAGAAATCGAGAGGTATCGGCGCGCTCTTCTTTTAAGTCGCCAAGACGTGGAAGGGCTGCAAAAAATGTCGTTGCATGAAGGGCCTCCCGAGGTGGTAGCGATCTTAGGAACCCATCTTGAAATGTTGCAAGATCCTTTGATGACAACCGTCATGGAAGATAAAATCCGAGAGTTGCAACGAAATACTGAGTCAATTTTCCATCACTTGATTGAAGAATATAAACAAAGATTTAATACTCTTCAGGATCATTATTTTCAAGAGCGCGTTCGGGATCTTATCGATGTTTCTCGCCGAATTTTAAATCATTTGCGGCCTTTAGATAAAGTGAAGTTGACAGAGATTCCTCATAATTCTGTGATTTTAGCGCATGAACTTGTTCCTTCAGAAACCGTAGAGGCCAATGGCACTTGCGTAAGCGCTTTTGTGACTGCAGCCGGGGGCGTTACCTCTCATGCGGCTATTATTGCTCGTGCGAAAGGGATTCCTTATGTTGCCAACGTAGATATCAAGATTTTAAAACGGCTTGAACTGCGTGCGATGATTGTTGATGGATCTCAGGGGCTTGTGATTATTAATCCCACTCGCAAAACGCTTAAAAAATACCAAGGGATTAAAAAAGGGCATTTAGAAACGGATCGTTTAATCAGTAGTTCCAAGCATTTGGAAGGAGAAACGATCGATGGATATGAGGTGCGGATTTTTGCGAACCTTGAAAATCCAAAAGAAGTAGATCTGCCCATGAAAAATGGGGCTGCTGGCATTGGTTTATTCCGTTCAGAATATCTTTTTTTATCGAAAAAAACATTTCCTTCTGAAGAAGAGCAATATCAGGTCTATCGCCAGATGGCCAAAGCGCTAAAGGGCCGTCCATTGGTCATTCGGGTATTTGATATTGGCGGAGATAAAAAAATTGACCTTTTGCCCGATAGTCCAGATTCTTGGTATTTTCATGCGATCGGTTCCGAAGTAAATCCAGCTTTAGGTTGTCGTGCCATTCGTTTTTTACTCCGCTATCCTGATATTCTTCATTGCCAACTTCGTGCCATCTTACGAGCGAGTGTATTTGGAGCGGTACAAATTTTAGTCCCGATGGTTTCAGATGTTTCTGAAATGAAAATTGTGCGCTATAAGATCGCTCAAATTTGCGAAGATTTAAAAAAAGAGGACATTGCCTTTGCAAAGATCCCTATTGGTTGTATGATCGAAGTTCCTTCCTCTGCGATCATGTGCGATGCTTTAATTAAAGAGTCTGATTTTGTGTCGATCGGAACGAACGATTTGGTGCAATATGTATTGGCAGCAGATCGAAGCAATCCAAATATCTCCGATCTTTATTTTTCGACCCATCCGAGCATTCTTCGGTTGATTCGAATGGTTGTTAATTCGGCAAATCAGTTTTGTAAACCTGTGATTTTATGTGGGGAAAGCGCTGCAGATCCTATGATGATCCCCCTTCTTCTCGGCATGGGCATCCGCGAGTTTTCGGTAGCTGCCCGCCACATTCCTTTTGTGAAGCATACGATTCGAAAATGGCGTATTTTGGAAGCTTGTCGTTTAGCGGAAAATGCTCTTGAATATACTTCCGCTCATGATTTGAAAAAATTTCTGCTGGCAGAGACAGTTAGGTGATTTTTTCAATCACGAGGGTTATATTGAAGTGACCAAAAAAGATAATTGATTTTTTCAAACAAACTGTTGCTTATAAATGCACCATTTATAAATTCGCCTTCATAAGAACTTCCATTAGGAAAGACTCTTTTTCCATGACCATGAAAGTAGTTGTTCATGAAATCACCTTCATAATAATTATCATGACCAAAAATCAATTTCCCTTTGCCGTGAAATTTTCCATTCACAAAATCGCCTTCATAATAGCCTCCATCAGGGAGGGCAAATTTTCCTTTACCATGAGGACGGCCATCGACAAAATCCCCTTCATAAATACCCCCATCATCCTGAACGAGCCTTCCTTTACCATGAAATTTCCCATTCACAAAGTCGCCTTCATAATAGGCTCCACTCACAAAAGTGAGCTTTCCCTTGCCATGATATTTACCTTGGGCAAGGCTGCCTTCGTAGTAATTGCCATTATCGAGGGTTATTTTCTCCTTTTTAGGAATTTTGCCATCCACTGCATTGCCTTCGTGTCCTTTTCTTGGATGAAGATACTGGTATCCTTTATACCCCAAATAGCAAACTCCGACCGCACTGCCAATCGCAGCGGAATATAGGCTGGATATCACAGCTGCGCCTGCCAGAGTGGTTTCAGCAACTGTACAAGGCATGGCAGGGCGAACATAATTTATAGATCGAGAGATGGATGAAAAAGAAGCCATAATTTATTTAAAACCATTAAATGTAATGTATTTTTTATTAATTATAGCACGCAAAAACAGAAAACAAACAGTCAAATAATAATTATATAATAAAATGTAATGTAAATTGTTAAATAATAAAAAAAGGTTTCAAAAGGACGATAGTCCTTTTGCGGAGCTCGAGGCGGCGCCTCGGAAAACATCCAAGACCTCGGCAAGATTAATCCAAGATCTACCGCTATTACAGGATACTACTTACTTTACGCGATCTAAGTTAAAACATTCCGCCCATAGAGGGAGCAGGTGTTTGAATCTTACTTGCGGCTTCTTCAAATGCAGCAATGATCAGGTCTTGCAGCCCTTCTATATCGTTGGGATTGACGCATTCAGGTTGAATGGTGAGTTTTTTGATTGCTTTTTCGCCATTGAGTGTGATGGTTACAAGCCCGTTGCCAGCGCTTCCTTCTACAAGAGTGTTTTGTAGTTGATCTCGCATTTGTCCGAATTGATCTTGCATCATTCGAGCTTGTTTCTTCATTTTGGAAAAACCGCTTCCCATAAAATGCTCCTTTTTAATTTTTAATTGTTCCTTCCAACTCCACTGCCGCAAAACGGATCATTGTTTCATAGTGGCTTGCATGTTTTTGCGAAAAGGGTGTTTGTTGAGGGGCAGGTTCTCTCTGCACTGTAGAAGAAATGTCCAATAGCTGAGGGGAAGAGGCTGGAGGCTTTGAAGAAGATTCTTTGGGTAAAAGAGGTGGCAGAGAAATAGGGGAAGGTGGACTTTCTACAGGAAGTGCCTGTTCTATCGTTGGAGGAGGGGGTTCTTTAACAAGCGGAGCCGAAGTGGGAGGGGTTGGAGAGGGGATGTTTTGTGCAGGTTCTTCACGGCGTGGAAGTTCTTCAGATGGGTTCAATGCTTGGATTGTTTGCTCCAGTTCACTGAGACGGCGAACAATGGCTTCAATCGGAATGCGGTTTTTACTGCGGATCAAGTGAAGGAGTGTCGATTCAAGAGTGACGCGTGGAAACGGACTTTTTTGCATAGTCTGTTCGGCTGAGATGAGTAGATCGAGAATATAGAGGCATTGCGCTTGGGTGTACAAAGGGCTTGATTTGGCGTAAAAGTTCCGAAAATGCGGCGGAATGGACGTTTCGCCAACTGTTTTAAACAGGCATAGGCGACGGTAATGTTCTATTAACTGTTCTAGGAAATGGGCAAGGTCTTTGCCTGTATGGAAAAGATGTTCGACGAGTTCAAAACTGTAAGCTAATCTGCATTCTGAAAAGGCTAAGTCTAATGCAGAAAAATGTTCTTGAGGAACTAATCCAAGCGCCCCTCGAACTGTATCAGCCTGAATGGCGGAAGAAGAAAAACAGAGAATTTGATCGAATAGAGATTCTGCATCGCGGAGCGATCCGTCAGCAAAAGAGGCGATAAGATGAAGGGCTTCTGGATCAGCTTCCCGCTTGAGATCAGCGGCTATTTGCCCAAGCTTTTGGCTTATTTGCTCGGTATTAATGCGAAGGAGATCAAAGCGCTGGCAGCGGCTGATGATCGTTGGCAGTACTTTATGAGGTTCTGTTGTGGCAAAAAAGAATTTTGCGCGCTCAGGAGGTTCTTCTAAGGTTTTGAGAAGGGCATTAAAAGCCTCTTTCGTCAGCATGTGCACTTCGTCGATGATATAGATCTTGTACTTGCCATGGGAGGGGGCATAGCCGACGGTCTCGTTGATTTGCCGAATGTCATCGATCCCTCGATTCGAGGCTCCGTCGATCTCCATGACATCAAGCGACTGTCCTGCTGTGATTTCTAAGCAGGAAGGGCATTGATTGCATGGTTCTAACTCCGGGCTTCGATTCGAGCAATTTAGCGCCTTGGCAAATAGACGGGCAAGGGTGGTTTTCCCTACGCCTCGCGAACCGCAAAATAAATAAGCGTGCGCTGCCTGATCGAAACGAAGTGCATTTTTTAGTGTTGTGAGAACAGATGCCTGTCCAATCACATCAGTGAACTGTTGCGGGCGGTATCTGCGCGCCAAAACTTGGTGTTTTTTTCCCATGCTGAACCCCTGAAATGCTAGAGGAAATTAAAAAATTTACTAGGTATTATGATAACATCTGTCAGCTAAAAAACCTAGGTAAAAATTAAAGGATATCTACGCAACTCGCCTGGAATACCTCGCAGTATGAACCATAGTAATTTTGCTGTCTACTGCATTATTTAGGAAAGAGTCATTCGTAAAATTCTCAACAATTTGTTAGAATCAAGATATGAACCGATCCGATGAGTTACACGGTAGATGGCGGGCTTGGCTTGCTAGCAATGACAGAGGGTGGCGGCTGATTGTTGGATTTGTCTGCGCTATTTGTTTGGCTTTTTTTCTGCATTTTCGAGAAGTGCGCATCGAAGTCTTGGAACTTAATGGGATAGCGCCTCGTTTTATCGTCGCTCAAGTAGATTTTGAGTTCCCTGATTATGAAGCGACGATCATCCTCCAGCAGGAGGCTAAAAAAGATATTGGGGATGCTTTTCAAATCAGTCCCAAACAGATCCGCGATGTACGGTATGAACTTGAAAATTTTTTAATTCATAATTTAAGTTGGCGCAAAGCTGTTCCTCTAAGCACATTTGAAGAGATGTATAAAGCGGCGGATGTCATTGAAACGCTTCTTTTGGAAGCCCGTTTTACCGACGCCCGCACTTTACAAAAAATCCATACGCTAAATGTATCGAATGAGTCGTATTTTGAGTATTTACCACAGCTGCCGGATCAGCCTATAGATTTGCCGGAGTCTTTTTGGCAGAGCATTTCTGATCGTGCGGCTGCGGAATCGATCTTCCACGAGGAGACAATTGCTTATGTACTTCAGTCCTTTCGATCAAAAAAATGGATGCTGCTGCAAGATTCTGGATTGGAAAAAATCCTTCGCTTGCAGATTAGCGATACGATTCCTGAAAAAATCACGACTGTCTACGCGGGGACTCGAATTATTGATCAGGGGGAAAGGGTCTCGTCGCGGCATTTGACCATGATGCAGGCGATGAAGCAGGCGATTTCCGAGATTCGAAAGATCTGGGATCCTTTGACAATCACTGCAAGCATTTTGCTCTCTTTGATTTTCATTGTTATTTCCGCTCTTTATTTCCGCATCAGCCAGCCTTCTTTCATCCGCTCTTTACAGCAGATCTCTCTTTTTGTGTGTATTGTTCTATTGACTCTTCTCTTTGCAAAGCTGACAGAATACGCTCTTTTAAAGAGCACCAGCAGCGTCATTGAGGCGATTCGGTATCCGATCGTAGCGCCCTTTGCAACGATTTTAATTTGCATTCTCTTGTCGCCTCGGATCGCTCTTTTTGCAGCGACTTTTCTTTCGATTATTTTATCCGTTAGTTTAGCGGTGGATCATAGCCGGTTTTTGATTTTGAGTTTGGTCACATCGATCGTCGTGATCATTGCAACTCGTTCACTGAAAAAACGAAAAGAGGTATTTGTTGTTTGCATGAAGTCTTGGCTAAGTGCCATAGTGGTCCTTTATGCTTACACTTTAAGCGAAGGGAATTTGGTGAGTTGGTCCCTATTTACGGATATCGGGGCTTCCTTTTTCTTTCTTTTTATGACGGCTATTTTGGTAGTGGGTCTGTTGCCTGCGCTGGAATTTGCATTTGGCGTGCTGACAGATATGACGCTCATGGAGTATATGGATCCTAATAATGAGCTGCTTCGCCGTTTAGCCTTAGAGGTTCCTGGAACGTATCAGCATTGTTTAGTCCTAGGCCATTTAGCGGAAAGCTGCGCGCAAGCGATTGGAGCTAATGGACTATTTTGCCGTGTTTCTACGCTCTACCATGACATCGGAAAAGTAAATAACCCGCAATTTTACACGGAAAATCAGCAAGGAGTCGTCAATATCCACCAATTATTGACCCCTGTGGAATCTGCCCAAGTAATTATTTCCCATGTGACCGATGGAGAGACCCTTGCAAGGCGGCATCATCTTCCTCAAGCATTTATTGACATTATCCGCGAACATCACGGTACGACGCTTGTCTATTATTTTTATCGCAAGCAACTTGAGCTAAAAGGGGGCAAGGTTGAAGAGGTGGACGAGAAAATGTTCCGTTATCCAGGTCCTAAGCCGCGCACAAAAGAAGCGGCTATTGTGATGATTTGCGATTCGATTGAGGCAGCTTCCCGTTCCATAGAAAACTCCAATGAGGCGTCCTTGACGGAAATGATCGGTCGGCTTGTAACAGAAAAAGCGGAAGATGGGCAGTTTGATGATTGTCCTCTGACCTTTGAAGAGTTAGGGAAAGTCAAACGAACCTTAGTAAAATCTCTTCTTTTGACACATCACGTCCGGATAAAATATCCAAAAAAAGAAAAAATCGAACCGCCAAAACTCAATTGACCTTTTTCGAAAGGGATCTATAATTGTTTCACAAAAGACTCTACTAAAGCTTTCAACGTTGCATCGCATCTTTGAATGGCGGCGTGTACATCGTCAGCTGTTTCTCTGACTTCCGCATAGATTTTTACTTTTGGTTCTGTGCCGGAAGGGCGGATTACGAGTTTACTTCCATCTTCGAGCCAAAATCGGAGAACATCTGATTTAGGCAAGTTCATGAAATGCATTTTTTTTGTTCGCAGATCTTTGGATTGTCTGGATAAGTAATCATCGCATTGAACGACTAACAATTCATTAATTTTTGGAGGAAGGGATTGCCGAAGATGGGTCATGATTTGTTTGATTCGATCCATTCCGGCTTGGGTTTCGGATAGGGTTAGGTTGGTTAAAGATTCTCGATGTACGCCGTAGCGGTGGTACAATTGATGCAATCGATCCAATAGAGTCATGTTTTCTTGTTTTGCCAAGGCGACGGCTTCAGCAATCAAGCAACTTGAAGAAATAGCATCTTTATCGCGGACAAAGGTGCCGAATAAATAACCATACGATTCTTCTCCCCCGAAGATATATTTTTGTTCTTGGGGTGGTTTTTCAAGAAGAGCAATTTGTTCTCCTATGTATTTAAATCCCGTAAGAACATCGAGGCAATTGGCTCCATAACTGATTGCAATTTTTTTAAATAATTCTGTTGTAACGATGGTTTTTATAAATACTTTATCATGAAAGCTTTGCTTTTTGAAGGAGAGAGCTTCGCAAATATGGTGTAAACAGAGGCATGCGATCTGATTGCCTGTCAAAAGAAAAGGCTGGTTTTGATGGAGGATGGCGACGCCGACTCTGTCTGCATCTGGATCTGTTCCAATCAATAGATCAGCTTGTGTAGAGATAAGTTGCTTTATTCCTAATTCTAGGGCTTTTTCTTCTTCTGGATTGGCAGAGGGGGTATTTGTAAAATTTCCATCCGGATTTTTTTGTTCTTCGATGAGACTGCAGCGGAAACCCCAAGTTTGCAAGGCGTCGGGGATGATCCGAATCCCTGTGCCATGAAGGGGCGTATATAAAACATAGATCTCAGGTAGCTGATCATAAAGGCGTAGAGCTCGTAATTCCTTCAAATAAGCAGTATCGAGATTTTTACCTACGAATTGAATTAAGGAGGATTTTTTAGAGGCTAAATGGACTTGATTGAGATCCGTAATTTTTCGAACTTCTTCGATGATTCCTTGATCGTGGGGAGCTACGATTTGTCCTCCGTCAGCCCAATAGACTTTATAGCCATTGTATTCAGAGGGGTTGTGCGATGCTGTGATCATAATAGCGGCTTGGCAATCAAAATAGCGGCAGCCGAAAGAGACGAGAGGGGTTGGGCACATGTCTTTTGTCAAAAAGACAGCCATATCATTCCCTGCTAAAACTCGAGCGGTTTCTAGTGCAAATTCTCGAGAATTATTTCTGACATCATAGCCGATAAACACAGGGCGGTTAGATAAAGGGCTCTTTTTTAAATAATTGGCCAAGCCTTGAGTGGCAATTTGAATTGTATAAATATTTAATCGATTGGTGCCGATGCCCATTTGGGCGCGAAGACCACCTGTGCCGAAGGAGAGATCTTTGAAAAATGCATCGGCTAATTGTTCAGGATTGTGTTTTAATAACCGTCGAATTGTTTGTTTTGTTGTTTCGTCATAAGGGCCATCTAACCAGAGTTGGATGCGTGCTTGAATAACTGGGTCTAGGGTCTGATTCATCATTTTTATTATCTCTTAATTTTTATCTATTTTCTAAAAAATCCCATAAAATAAGCAGGATGCCAAAGGACTTTGTCCTTCGGCAGGGTTTGGGACGAAGCCCCAAGTGCTATGATTCTTGAAATTTAGGACTATAAGAAAATAAAAAAAATCAATCCAAGGAAAAATGCATTTCGACTAAATTATCGAGGTAGGTGAGGCATTGTTCTTCGATGTGTTCTACTGCGACTAGAGGCGCATCGGGATGGTTAATTCCTTCGCATCTTTCTGCGGCTTCGTCCCAATCTTTAGGATCTCTGAGATGGTCGATCCACCAGGGGAACGTTTTGCACTGAATAGGGCGGCTTTCGTATACTGTACATTGGTTATTTTCCAAAAAAACACAATCTCCGGAGACAGGCTTATCTAGCAGGGCAGCTCCCCCGTCGATGAGGCGGACGTATTTGCGGGAAAACTTTTCGAGGGAGAGTTGAAAATGAGCAGCGAGTTTTTCCAGATCTTGATCTGAAAGATAGACATAGCCTGGGGAGCCTGTGCAGCATTTCCCACAGCCGGTGCATTTAAATCGGAGGCCATCTTGAAACCATGGGACATCTACCTCGTCCATTTAATCTCCTGGGTATGTGAAATCTTCCAGCCCTGATTCCAATGGTATGTGCTCACTTGACATCCCTGTGAGGCAAGATCGATTAAATTCCAGTGGGCGCGATCGAGCTCTGTGCAGCTGCCGCTGCCTAGAATGAGGGGAAGATTGCTTGGCTGTAAATCTGCGATCGTATGGCGGTGCGTGTGGCCATGGAGGAATGCTTTGATGCGGGGATCTAGTTTGAGGATAGTTTGAAGGTTTTCGCCCCCTTTAAGATTCCGGCGGTGAGCATCATTTTGGAAAAAAGGATAATGGCAAAGGACAAGGATGGAGTGATTGGCTGGGATAAGTGAGAGAGTCTCTTGCATCCGTTCCTGTAGTTTTTGGGAAAAAAGGCCCCGAGAAGAATAGAGATTGGTGGCGCGGCAGACATCTAGAGCGATGAGCCAGTATTGTTCATTTAGACGATGCGCTTCAATCTGATGTTCAGAAAGAGTAAATGAGTTGATTGTCTCCTGGGATGGGAGATTGGGAAAGTATCGATAAAAATCTTTCCTGAACGAGCTTCGATAGGTATAGACATCGTGATTCCCAGAGATGGCAATCCAGGGCGTTTTACCCAGTTTTTTCACAAACTGGGCCGCCAATTCAAATTCTTTTTTTAAAGCGGTGCTAGTAAAGTCGCCCCCCAAAAGAACTTGGTCTACTTGCAATTCCTGAAAAAGAGAAGGAAGGGGATCTAATAAGTCTTCTTTAAAGGCATGATCACGTGAAAAAACCCAGTTCAGTTGACCTAAGAGCCTTTTGGAAAAAAGACGTAAAGGATTCCAGTTCAATCGGGTAAAGTGAAAATCAGAGATTTGAGCAATTCTCAAAATAAAAACCCGGGTTCCCGGACCATTCTACCTCGTAGGGGCGTTAGATTCTAGGGTTTTTTAAATCCGAGGCGTTTTCTTTTTAGTCGGTTTGGTAATTTTAGGTCTTGGGTGAGAGGTACGGTCAAACACCGGCACACGATGCTTCATTTCCCAATTTCTCTCAGCTTCCGTTTTATGAATAGGGGCGCGAGAGCTTCGCTCTTGGCGAATTTTGGTTTTCGCTTGTTTTTTCTTTTGAGCATCTGTTCGTTTCCAGTTCGGAAGTTCTGGCGTTTTAGTATCAAAATTGGCCTCTTCCATTTCCATATGATGGATGGAACGGATGATTCGGCGGTTTAACTTCTTGATGTGATGGGCTAGATCTTTCATAATAACCCCTGTTTTTCTTTATTTTATTAATATTTTTACTTATATATCAACTATTTAATTAAAACGCTTTCTTTTAGTGTTTTAATTATTTTGTTGGTTGTTATTAGATGTTTTCCTTTTTTATCACGGAGTTTGAGCCATTTCCAATTGGGAATCCAACGAGCGGGGATGACGATGTGGCCTGGATGCCATCCTGGGCGCCATAGCCTCATGTTTTTTTCCTGAGATCCGATAATTATATGGGGGATTTTTAGGTAAGAAGCAATATGGCCGGGGCCTGAATCATTCCCTAAAAAACCGCCTGATTCATAGAGAAAAGAAGTTAATTCTTCGAGAGAAGAAAAAAGAGGGGCGCTCCATTCGGATCTTTCAGAAGGGGCGGTGACAAAGACGGGATCATATCCATTTTTCGTCAACCAGGAGGCGATTTTGAGAAATTTTTCTCTTGGCCAGTTTTTAGTTGGGAAAGAACTTGTTGGGTGAATGGCGATCCGTTTTGGGTGTTTTTTAAATAGAAGTCCAGGTGGTGGCGTAAGTCCATTTTTGCACTCAGCAGCATCGATGGAAAAAAGTGCTTTTAGTCCGGCTGCGACATTGGCGACCATCGAAAGGTTGTCATCAAAGGGAAAATCATATTCTGGGATCAATGGTCCGTGTTTGTTTAAACGATAGTTTGTGTAAAAACTATAGACTGGAATTTTAGGGCGAAGAGAGATGATTGCTTGGGCTTTGGGGGTATTGTCATGTTGGAGTAAAATGGCATCGAAGGGAGTAAAAGTCGATTCGAGTTGGTTGAGAAGAGGCTGACAGTGAAACGTCTTTTTGGGCAGCCATGCTCCGAAGAGATGTAAATGATTAGAAAACGTAGTTGTCTGATGTCCTTCGAGCGTTAAATAATAAGAGGCAATCTGTAAGATTAGGGCATCGCCAATTCCTGAGGCGCAGATGATTGCAAAATGAGCCATAGAAAAAAGGTAGCAAAGAAGGGAGATCAAAACAAATAGTTTTGTCCAAAAAAATTCTTCCCTCCACGGAGAGGGAAAAAAGGATGATCTTTACGATTGGCTTTTGAAGAATCGATCGAATGGAGGAAAATTACATACGAACAAAGTAACGGCGGCTCCTAAAATAGGTGCATGCTTCAAAGTTAAAGATAGTTCTGAATATGCGAGAGCGGTTGCTGCTGCAAAGAAAACCGTTTTTTTTCCAACATAAGGATAAATCCATTTGCCAGCCACGTAGACAGTTTGGGCGACAGTCTTGGTCATTTCCCAGTTTGAAGAGGAGGAGACAATGTGGAATTTTTCATTTTTTTCAAAGATCTGCTCGGCTATTTTTTCATCTAAGCCAAGAATTTTTTGTGCGATTCTTTCTTGGATTTCTTCGCTTTCTCTTATAAATGCAGGAGTGATTCCCTTTAAAATTGCTCGTTGCAGTTCAGGGAACTTGTGAAGCCCGTTTGTTGCATTCTCTTCCAAAATAAGTAACTCGGAAATCGTGGAGGAATCGTTTTGAATGATGAATCGAGCTAATCGCACTTCTAATTGAGCTAAGAATTGACGTGATGAGGAAGTAGATGTAGTTTGATAAGCCTTAATGGTCGGAGAAAAATTATATTGTAAAATAGCGGCGCATAGGCTTTCTTCCCCATTTTCTTTTGTTTTTGGGGCGCTTTTCACAGCAGGAGAGATAATGATAGAAGAGGGTATAGCGTCTGCTTTTTCACAGAATTTTTTCGCTTTTTCATAAAATTTTTTCGCTATTTTTACTTGGAGAAATGAGATCATTTGTTCAATATCTTTTAGTTCTTCCGGTGCGTCCGTTTTAAAAATAGGAACCATAGCTTTTAGAATCGATCGTTCCAGTTCTGGAAAATCGCACAATTTTTTGGCCGCCATATCTTTGAAGACGATTAAATCAGATATTGAATCATTGTATTTTTCTAAGTATTTCGTAAGTTGTTTTTTGAAATTATTTAGAAATAGGCGAGAAGAATGTGGCAAGGTTGCTTGATAAGCTTGGATGAGCTCATTAAACTTTTGCTCTGAGACGATTGCTTCGCAAAGTGTTTCGTATTGATATTCTCTTTTTTGTTCGGTGTTTTGAACAAGAGTGGAGGGGACCATGGATGAAAGTAGATGGGCTGCTTTCTCTATTCTTTCTTGCGCTATTTTTTCTTCGAGACACAAAATTTTTTGCTCAATTTTTTCTGCTTCTTCCGGTTCGTCATATTCAATAAAAACAGAAGCTATGGATCTTAAAATCGATTGTTCCAGTTCTGGAAAATTACAAAATTCTGCTGTCATTTCATTTTCGAGTAGACTGATGTCCGATGCGGCCCAACGGTCTTGTTTTAACAAGCAGTTTGTGAAATGCTCTTGCAGGCTATTTAAAAACAGGCAAGAAGAACCTGCAGGGATTTTTTGATAAGCTTGGATGAGCGTAGAGAATTTATGTTCTAAGATGGCGTCGTCGCATAATTTTGTGTAATCGGTTGCATTTGTGTTGCAGTTAGAAGTTCCTTCAATGTCCTTAGTGAAAAAGATATCGTTTTGATGGTCGGAAGATTGAGAAATTGTGGATACGTATTGATCGGTGACAGGTCGTGTCTCTTTGATGCCATGAGACTTTTCTGAAGTTTTTGTTACTTGAATGGTATGATTTAATTTTGGATTGTCAACGTTTAATACAGGCATAATTTTTCCTCATTAATTGGCTAATTATTTTAATTTGGATAATAATTACAGTCAATTTAAGTTAATTTTTTATTTTTTTATTATACCAAAGTAATTTAAAAAGTTTTTCTATAGGCGAGATTGAAAGAGGATGATTTTCCCAGACCAACCGTCCAGTTTTAAATGAAAAAGTCTGGAACTGGTTACTTTTTCTTCTGTTTGGCGGGCGATAACATTAATTGCGCTAGTGTTTTTAAAATATATTAAATCTATTATTTCTTCGATCGGTTCTCTGCTAAAATTGAGAGCGCAAAGTTCAAAATAACCGTTGGTAGTTTGATAAAGTTGAATAAATAGTCCCGGGTGCGAGGTATTGGGGATATCTATCAGGTCTGCTTCTTCTAAAAAATAGTCCCGTCTTGCTTGTAATATTTTTTTTATTTGAGAGGCGAATGAACGAACGGCCTCCTTTCCGTTACTTAGATAAAGGAACAATGGCCACCATCGGAAAAACCAAAGCGATTGGAACGTTTAAAAAAATCCAATTTAGCGGTTTTATTGCCTGGTTAGGCTGGTGTTTTGTACATATTTTGTATTTGATTGGATTTCGCAATCGAGTAACCGTATTGGCGCAATGGCTCTTTTCTTATTTCACCAATCGACGAGGAGCGAGGCTCATTTATCGCTCAGTCATTGAGACCGATCTACCTCCTCAATCCTCAAATCTTTCTAAACACAAAGAAAAATAGAGCGTTTTTATGGCTGTTTCTTCCACCAAAGATTACTTAAAAGTCCCTCAAGATATCTTGCAATTCATACGAGATCCAGTAACAAAAGCGCCCTTAATCAAGGCCGTTAGCTTTCCCTGTGGTCATAACGCCAATAAAGACACAGCAATTAGCCTTTGTGGCCGCATGATCAATGGACAAACAGAAAAGTCAGGCAACTGTCCCGAATGCGACCAATCTATTTTGTTTTACAGCAAGGACCAACGAATAAGAAATATTGCAAAACAGCTACTTACAACTTCTTTCTCTCTTAATGCTGCGCAGGCATCTTCTCCTTCTGTCGTAGCAGATCTACCAAATGTTGATTCAGTACCTCTTCCCGGCCCCTTCACATATTTTTCACTTGAAAATGAGAAAAAATTTTCCCTAAACGACTCTAAAGAAACTATTGCATTTTGGGATTTTCACTCTGCGACAGAAGGGTCTTTAGTACAAGCGGTTTGCTTCATAAAACATCGAGATGGATCCATGCATCTATCCATCAAATTATCAAGAAATTCAGAATCTCTGAGAGAAAAAATAGATAGAACAAAAAAAATGAAATTTTTTTGTGAACAATTGAAAATCGAATTTTTAGATTACAATCAATATTATAGCAAAGAAAGTAAAAAAATAAAAAAACTATTTCCAAAGCTCGAAGAAATCAATATGTTCAAACAATCAAATACTCATTTGTTAGGATGGGAACGATACTACATCTCAGAAAAAACGAGTATACAGCGATTTTTTAAAGCGTTGAGTCGCCATTATTTTTTTTCTAAGGCTCATTTAGATCATTTGTCGGCTCTTCTGTTCTATTGATTTTTGTACTTTTTGCCATTCACCAACGGCTCAGAAATAATTCCTTTTCCGGCAATGGACTCACATCAATTTTATCGGCCAATTTCTTTTTTCGCTTTGATCTCGGGAAGATTTTTTCGAAGCCACATTTTCGCCTCATGGGGTGTTTTTGGATTAGCTAGTAATTGTTGGTAAACATCATACGCCTCTTTAAATTGTCCTAAATAGGTAGCACTTTCAGCAAATTGCAACAAGATGCCGAAATCGTAAATGGGATGCTCCACCAACATACAATCTGTACAACGAGGGATTGTCAAGGCAAATTTAGAAACTAAATAGGCATGAAAATATTCATGCGCATCGAGATAATAATTCACAAGATGGAAAAGAGGCTCAGCTCTAGTAGGTCTTTTTTTATAGGCTTCGCAGTAACTTTTAATAAATTCGTGTGGCGGATATTTTAAAATTTTCTGCAATTTTCCTATTTTATAATAAGAAAAAAAGATTTCTTCTTCCCATCCAGGCATCTTTGAACGAATTTGATATGCCTTTAAGGCGAGCTCATACTCTTTTCCCTCTTCATAACATTGAGCTAAATAATAAGCGTAACGACAATTGCTCGGATCTTTTTCAAAAGCTTTTTTCAAAATTTCAGCATCTTTTTGATATTTTTTAGGATCGCTTGACCGATAGCCATCCCCTGTATTAGAAACATTGATTAATCCTTTTAAAAATTCATACCCATTAATTTTAACAGGATGGATATCTTCATGAACCACTCCCTTCCATTCCCAAGGAATACGATTATTGATCAATAGTACCCTTTGATAAATACTTCCATTCGATACTCTTACAGAAGCGACATAACAATCTTTTTCAAAATTGGGCATAATAAAGGAATCTGAAAATTGAAGCCATTCATCACCATCAATAAATAAAAGAAAATCTCCCTTATTTTTTGATTGATAGAGAACTTCGTTGCGATTGTAAGCAAAATCGACCCAAGGTCTTTCCATGAGCTGTCCAGGGACATCTTGCAAATACTCCCGAATGACTTCCTGTGTCCCATCCGTCGATCCCGTATCAGAAATAACCCAATAATCGATTATTTTTTTTACTGAAGACAAACATCTTTTAATAACTTTAGCTTCATTTTTTACAATCATATTCAAACAGATCGTTTTTTTATTTTTCATAAACACCTAGATTAAAAATGAAAAAATAAAAAAAACACAAAATAAAATCAAACTATATTAAAAAATAAATATCATTGAAACTATTTAACGAAATCTGATAACAAATAAATTCAATTGAATCGCTATAGAATATAAGGTGTTTAAAAATGAAAAAAACAATCTGTCTGAATATGATTGTAAAAAATGAAAATAAAATCATAAAGCGTTGTTTAGATTCCGTAAAAAACTGGATTGATTACTGGGTCATTGTCGATACAGGATCGACAGATGGGACACAAGAAACAATTAGAGAATACATGCAAAATATTCCAGGCGAATTACATGAATATCCCTGGGTGGATTTTGCTCACAACCGAAACCAAGCTTTGGCGATCGCAAAAAACAAAGCAGACTATCTTCTTTTTATCGACGCAGATGAGCAATTGATTTTTTCTCCCGACTTTAAAATGACCGATTTGGATAAAGACTGTTATTTTTTTTTAATTCACCAATTAGATGAGATTAACTATTTCCGAGAATCTTTGATTCGTTCCAGTCTACATTGGAAATGGAATGGACCTGTCCATGAAATGCTTAGCTGCCCTGAAGAAACTACATATGAAATGCTACGAGGAGTGACCAACCTTTCGATTACGGAAGATGGACATCGCTTTCAAAACCCAAATAAATATCTAGAGGATGCAGCCGTTTTGGAAAAAGCTCTCCTAACCGAACCTGAAAATAGCCGCTATATCTTCTATACGGCATTAAGTTATGGCAATGCGAGACACTATGAAGAGGCGTTAAAATGGCACAAAAAACGAACTGCCATTGAAGACTCGGAACAAGAAGTTTTTTATTCTCTTCTTTCGATTGGAAAAATCCAGGAAAATCTTCCTACCGACCCCGAAGAATTTATTCGCAGCTATACAACAGCTTATCTCTATCGCCCCTCGAGAGCTGAACCTCTCTATTTTCTCGCAAATTACTATATTCGCACAGGAAACCATCTTTTAGGCTATCTGACTTCAAAAATGGGACTGACGATCCTTCCCACAACCGACATTATTTTCGTACAGCATGCAGTTTATGATACAGGATTGCTCCTCCAATTTGCCGATTGCGCTTATGCGCTAAAAAAATACGACGAAACATTCGAAGCCTATCAAAAACTATTACAAAACCAAAAATTATCAGAAGAAATGCATAAATTAATCTATAAAAATTTAGAAATTTTAAAATCTGCAAAAAAAAATCAAATTTTATGAAAAAAACTATTTGTCTCAACATGATTGTAAAAAATGAAAGCCCTGTTATTCAAAAATGCTTGGCTTCCACCAAAAGATTCATCGATTACTGGGTCATTGCGGATACAGGATCGACAGATGGAACGCAAGAACTGATCCGAAATGTTTTACAAGACATTCCTGGAGAATTTTATGAGAGGCCCTGGGTGGATTTTTCTCATAACCGCAACGAGGTACTGACTCTTTCTAAAACCAAAGCAGATTACATCTTATTCATCGATGCCGATGAAATGCTACTTTTTCCCGATGAATTTACAATGCCTGATTTGAATAAAGATCATTACTTTATTCAAATCATGCAACCGGATGGCAGTCAATACTTCCGTGTTTTTTTAATAAAAAACGAACTTAATTGGCAATGGAAAGGAGTATTGCATGAAGAAATTATCAGTCCTGAGGCAAAAACAGTAGAAATTCTGCAAGGCATTACAAATTATTCAGCTTCGCATGAAGGACATCGAACGCAAAATCCAGATAAATTTCTTCAAGATACAATCATTTTGGAAAAGGCGCTTGAAAAAGAACCGAATAACACCCGTTATCTTTTTTTTCTTGCGATAAGCTACGGAAATTTAAAAAATTTCACTCTTGCTCTGAAATATCATCAAAAAAGAGTAGACATCAACGACGGCAACGAAGAAGAGATCTTTTTCTCTCTTCTTTGTATCGCCAATGCGCAAGAAAATTTAGAATACGCACCTGCAACTTTTCTGGAAAGTTATAGCCAAGCTTATCTTTATCGACCGACACGCGTCGAACCTCTTTATGGCCTAGTTTGTTATTATGCTAGAGAAGAAAAGACCCTTTTGGCCTATTTAATTGCCAAATTCGCTCTTTCAATTCCCAGCACAAAAGATAAAGGATTTGTTCTGCAATTTATTTATGATACAGGCCTTCTTTACCAATTTGCAGATTGTTCCTACAAATTAGGCTATTACCAAGAAACACGGGAGACATATAAAAAACTTCTCCAACGAAATCTTCCTTCGGAAAAACGAGCGCAAATTGAACGAAATCTCGCTAGCCTCTCTTCGCAAACTATTTAAATAAAGGATAATTTTCATGAAAACAGTTGGTATTTTTACATGTCTTTGCAAAGGGGTCAAACCGTGGGATCCAGATAGTATTCAGACGGGGATTACAGGTTCTGAAGAAGCGGTGATCTATGCTGCGCAAAAATTGGTAGATCATGGCTACAAAGTCATTGTCTTCGGCGTCCCCCCTGAAAACTCCCGTTATTTAGATCGTTTTTCAAATCCTCGCTATGTGAATATGAATATCCAAGAACAAATTCCTATCGATATTGCGATTGCTTGGAGAGCGCCTGGAGCAGGGCCTCAGCTGCGTCAATTTGCAAAAAAAGTCTATCTTTGGCCTCACGATATTATCAATCAAAGACTGCCAACCCCATTAACCCAGGCTTTTGACGATGTGCTATGGCTTTCTCAATTTCAAAGAGCGCAATGGATCACTGTCAACCCTGGATTTGCCAAATACGTGAATATCTATGGCAATGCGATCAATCCCGAACAATTTTCCTCTGAAATCGAAGAAAGGGATAATCCCTATTCTTGCATTTATGGTTCAAATTATGGCCAAGGGCTCGAACATCTCTTAGATCTTTGGCCTGGCGTGAAAAAGGAATTTCCTCGAGCGACGCTAGACATTTATTATGGGTGGGAACACTGGGGATTTCTTTCTCCTGCTGAAGAGTCCAAAGTCCGAAGACAAATTGCAAATTATGCATCTCTGGACGTTCAAGAACATGGACTAGTCAGCCATGAAGAGATCAACAGAGCCTATCAAAAGGCCTCTTTTTGGACCTATCCCCTAAAATTTCATGAAACCTTTTGTATCACCGCATTAAAAGCGCAGTTTGCGGGAGCGGTTCCTATCGCCCGCGCTGTCACAGGACTTTCTGAGTCAATGCAGCATGGCCACAGATGCAAAACACAAGAAGAGTTTCCTGCAATCCTTTTCCGCGCGTTGAAAAATGCAGAAAACATCACGCTGGAAGAGCGCCAAAAAATGCGCTCCTTCATTTTAGAAAATTACACATGGGATCAAATCACAAAAAAATGGGAAACGCAGTTTGCCTAACTTGGATTCTGCGGTAATTTTTTTTCATCGCGTAAAAGTTTAAAAAGCTCTTTTTTATACCGCTCGTGATTCAAGAATCGGTTTTTAATCCCGCCAAAAAAATGATTCTTGAATTATGAGCGGTATAAAATTCAATGGGGCAAACAAGGAAAACATTTAAAAGATCATAAAAATTATGAAGTTAATCGCAAAATGAACATTTTAGAACATTCAGATCCTGAAAAGCATTATCTGAAAACATGCGTTAAAAACATTTTATTTATAAGGGAGTTTTGAGTACGATCCAATCCTTTGGTTTGTAAGGAGTTCCTTAAAAACATCCACCATTTTTTCGGCTTTCTTGGACAGATTTCAATCTCACCGTCTTTTCTGGACGCAGCATCCAGCGCTCCTCCTAGGGATCAGCCTCTTGATCGGCTGCGGATCTTATCTTTATGCACATCCTTTCCTAGTTTCCCTACCTTGGTTTGTCTACCTTCTTTTGATTTCTAAAAGATCGTTAATTTTTCAAGGCATCTCTTTTTCTCTACTGGGGTACGTGTATTCTTTCGCACTTTACAGCAATGCCCCTCATTTAACAGAGCCAAAAGAGGTCGAGGGAATTTTTTCCATCGATTTACTAAAACCTTATCAATCCCCTTTTCAAACAGGACTTTTGTATAAAGGTACACTTAAAATCCCTCAAGCACTTGCATGCACTATTTGCGCAAAAGGAGCCTCTCGTCCATTGGCCAATCAAGATTATTGGGTATCTGGAATTCTTGAGCAAAGAGGAGACTTTGATTATTCGTTAAAACCAAAAAAATGGCGTCCTATAGAAAAATCGTGGCGTTTGGCTGAATGGCGCTACCAACTCAAAGAAAAATTTCGAAAATTTCTAAAAAAAACCACCTCCCTTCGAACAGCGATTCTTTTGAGTTCTTTGATTACAGGAGATATCGAAGACCGTTCACTGCGCTATGAATTTAGCAGGGTGGGCTTGCAACATTTGTTAGCCATTTCAGGATTTCATTTTGCTCTGCTCATTACATTTTGTTCTGGATTTCTCCATCTTTTTCTGCCGGAAAAGATCAAAATTTGGGTCTTGCTGATCCTCCTCACCTGTTATTTTCTTTTTGTAGGCTCGGGTCCTGCAGTACTTAGGAGTTTCATCATGGCTTTTCTCTACCTTATTGGAAAATTTTTAAAGCGAGAATCCTCTGGAACCAATCTATTGGGTTGCGCAATTTTCTTAGAAATTTGCTTAGATCCCCTATCTCTGACCCAAATCGGCTTTCAGCTAAGTTTCTTAAGCTGCGGAAGCATTTTACTCCTATACCCTCTGATACAAGCTTTCATACAGACTATTTTTCCCAAAAGAACTCTCTCGGAGCTGGCCAATATGACTCCGCTTTCTCCTTATGGATATCTTCTCAGCAGTTTTCTGCGTCAAAGTCTTGGGATCAGCATAGCTGTAAACATAGCCCTTCTGCCGCTCTTGCTGTATCATTTCCATACCTTTCCGTTGCTAAGTCTTTTCTATAATCTTTTTTTTCCACTAGGAGTGAGCCTCTCTCTCTTTTTACTTCTTTGCAGCCTTCCAATTTATCTTCTTTGGCAGCCACTCGGAGAAATTCTCTTCTCCCTCACTAATTTTTGGACCTTACAGCTACTCAACCTTACCTCCTACCCTCCCCTCTTTTTAGATCGATCAATCCAAATCAGCTGGATGCCATCTTGGGGCTGTATTTTCTATATTTTTTCAATTTTTTTCTTAACAATTCATCTAAAAAACAATAGGATTTCAAAGGACGCCAGTCCTTTGACAGGGTTTGGAACGGAGTCCCAATATCGCTAAACCCTCATTTCTTTTTACCAAAATGTTCCACAATATTGACGAATAGAGTACTTGTCGGTATGATTGTGGACTTTCATGGCGATCGTAGCTCAGTTGGTTAGAGCGTTGGATTGTGGTTCCAAATGTCGCGGGTTCGATCCCCGTCGATCGCCCCATTTCTTTGGAGTGGATCTTGTCCCTTCTCGAAGCTTTAATTTTGGGCCTTATCCAGGGTTTTACCGAGTTTCTTCCGATAAGTTCATCTGCCCACCTTAAAATCGCAAAAGAATTCTTAAATCTTACAGATTCTCCCTATTTCGATCTCATTTGCCACGGGGGAACAACGCTCGCGTTGGGGATTTACTTACGTAAAGAGATTTGGCAAGTACTGACAACACCTCGCGCAATGGGGATGTATTTTTGTGCGATCATCCCTTTGATTCCTGCTTATTTTTTATTCGGAAAATTTTTTAAAGCAGCTGCGGCCGCACCTCAATATCTGGGTTATTGCCTAATGACTACTGGAATTTTATTATTTTTGGCTTCTCGACAAAAGAGAATGATTTCTTGTAGAGAAATTGCAGATTTCAAATGGAGAGATGTGGTATGGATAGGAATGATGCAGACAATAGCGCTCATTCCTGGAATTTCGCGCAGCGGATCCACGATTTCAGCGGCACGCTTTTGTGGATGGAATTGGCTCGATGCTGCTCGTTTTTCTTTTCTGTTGGCTGTGCCAACGATTTTAGGAGGAGAAATATTGGAAGTGGGAAAATTGCTTAAAAGCCCTTCTGCTGATACGCTCCCCTGGGAGTGTTATACAATTGGGTTTATGGCCTCTTTTATTTTTGGCCTGGCTGGAGTCCGTTTCATGTTCCACATTTACGAAAAAGAAATCATCCGCCCTTTTGCTTGGTATTGTTTAGGAATTGGATTATTAGCCTTGGTACTTTTTCATGCGTAAAAAAATAAAAAAAATCGAAAAAAAACCGATCAATCCTGATGCACAAGGCCTTTTTTTTATTGCTTTGGGTTTTTTAGGACTTTTGTCATTTTTAAGTTTTTCTTACTTAGATCCTCGAAGCAACTGGCTCGGCTATGTCGGATATATTGCCGCACTTGGGACGGAGTACATCTTTGGACTATCTGCCTATTTAATCCC
>Ga0206895_1094_pt1 | contig 25232 bp, 15 predicted proteins | sample Alteio_BWOrgHeat_51_FD_152967 | JGI IMG/M metagenome (GOLD analysis project Ga0206895, IMG submission 152967) | Enriched cells from forest soil in Barre Woods Harvard Forest LTER site, Petersham, Massachusetts, United States -... | ecosystem: Environmental > Terrestrial > Soil > Temperate forest >...
GGATGGGTATTTTGGGCCGCGGGTGGTGGAAAACCCGGCGAAGGATTCGATCCCTGATGTATGGCCGAATATGTTGATGTTGTGGTGTATGCAGTCTTACTTTGAGTATAGTGCGGATCCGAGGGTGTTGGCTTTTATGACGCGGTATTTCCGGTGGGAGCTGGGGGTGCCGGAGCAGTTGTTATTACGGACCTATTGGGAGAATAGCCGGGGCGGGGATAATCTTTATAGCATTTACTGGCTGTATGATCATACCGGTGAAGGCTGGTTGCTGGACCTGGCGGCGAAGATCCACCGGTGTACGGCCAACTGGGCGCAGGATACCGTTTTGCCGAATTGGCACAATGTGAATGTCGCGCAGTGTTTCCGGGAGCCGGCCACCTGGTATATGCAGGCGAAGGATTCGGGCTATCTGCGGGCGACGTATAGGGACTTTGCGTTGATGCGGAAATTGTATGGGCAGGTGCCGGGGGGAATGTTTGGGGCCGATGAGGATGCGCGTAAGGGATTTGACGACCCACGGCAGGCGGTGGAGACCTGTGGGATGGTGGAGCAGATGTCTTCTGACGAATTGTTGATGGGGATTACGGGTGATCCGATGTGGGGGGACAATTGCGAGGATGTGGCGTTCAATACCTATCCGGCGGCTGTCCTGCCGGATTTCCGGGGGCTTCGGTATCTGACGGCCCCCAATATGGTGGTCAGTGATGACAGGAATCATAATCCGGGGATCGAGAATTCGGGTCCGTTCCTACTGATGAATCCGTTCAGCAGCCGCTGTTGTCAGCATAATCATTCGCAGGGCTGGCCGTATTACGCGGAGCATTTGTGGATGGCGACGCCGGATAATGGGGTGGCGGCGATGCTGTATGCAGAGAATACGGTAAGATCTCGTGTGGGAGATGGAGTAGAGGTGAGGATCGATGAGAGAACCCATTATCCATTTGATTCGACGGTTCGGTTTCGGCTGCATCTGCAGGGGCCGGCCATGTTTCCGCTGTATGTGCGGGTACCTTCCTGGTGTTCCGGGGCTTTTATACGTATAAATGGAAAAGATGCGCATATTTTTACCGGGATCGGCGGATATGGCAAGCTCGAGAAGACCTGGGTGGATGGGGATGAAGTGGAACTGGTGCTGCCCATGCGAATAACCATGCGGACCTGGACATACAACAAGCATAGCGTGAGTGTAAATTACGGACCGCTGACTTTCTCACTAAAAATTGCGGAGAACTATGTGATGGTGGACAGCAAGTCAAGTGCGATCGGCGATTCGAAGTGGCAGGCGGGCGCGGATCAGGCGAAGTGGCCGGCGTTTGAGATCTTGCCGGGGAGCGCGTGGAATTTTGGGTTGAAGATTGGTCGCCCGGCGGGTGCGGGTGAGGTAGCGGCAGGAGATTTTGAAGTAGTGCGAAGGGAGTGGCCGGCGGATGATTTTCCATTTACGCAGGAGGCGGTCCCGATCGTGATCCGGGCGAAGGGGAGGATGATCCCGGAATGGAAAGTAGATCAATACGGGTTGTGCGGGTTATTGCCGCAGAGCCCGGTGACGGTGACGACGCCGGAGCGGGCGGTGGAGCTGATCCCGATGGGCGCGGCGCGGCTGAGGATCTCCGCTTTCCCGGTGGTGAGGAATTAGGACGGCGGCAGGTTTAGAAAAAAGAAGCTAGATTGCAAGCCGCTATGCGTTTCAGCCTGTCGGATATTTTGTTCGTGGTCGTCATTTTTCAACTGTTGTTTACGAGTGTGTTTCTGTTCACGCATCGGAAGGGCAGGAGGGTTAGCAACAGCCTGCTTGCTGTCCTATTTCTGGTGATCGGGCTTAACTTTTTGGACAATCTTCTTTTGATACAGGGGGTGTATTTGCGGCATCCGCGGTTTGCGTTGTGGAGTGTCTGGCTACTCCTTTTGTTCGGGCCGCTCTTGTATTTGTATACTCAGTCGATTGTCTACCGGGATTTTCGGCTGACATGGCGGAAAGGATTTCATTTCCTGCCGTTTGTGGTGTTGTTTTGTATTACGGAGGTCTATTGGCAGCGACAGGGACTTGACGGGCAGCGGCTCCTGCTCGGGCAAATCACGTCGAGGCGGGTGCCTGCCTATCAATATTGGGACTCCGCGTTGATCTTTGTACAGTATTACGGCTACATGTACTTATCCTACCGGCTGATCGGGCGCTTCAAAAAGGCTGCGGGGGATGTGTTCTCCGATTACCGGCGGACCGATATCCGGTGGTTATCCAATTCACTGTTGTTCTTTATGGTGACGATGGGATTGGCGGCCGTGAATAGCCTCATTGGCCTGACGTTTCTGGCGGCATTTTGGTGGCCGGTGTTCCTGGTGGTGATCGGGCTGGTGTGGGGGTATATTAATGTCACGTTGCTGAAGGCGTTGAGGGAAACGGATCTTTTTGGGGTGTTGCGCGAGGAAGATGTTCCGGAATCACCGGAGTCGCCTGTCGAAGGGGCTAAGGAGTGGACGAAGGTGTTGATGCGGCTGCGGGAGCATATGGAGGTGGGGCGTCCCTGGCTTGAGCCGGATCTGACGCTCGAGGAGTTGGCCGGGCAGTTGCAGCTGCGGACGAAGGTATTGTCTCAGGCCATCAATGAAGGGTTGGGGCAGAATTTCTTTGAGCTTATCAATTCCTACCGGATCGGCGAGGCGAAGCGGTTGCTGACCAATCCCGCGGATAAAAAGATCACGGTGCTGGAGGTCCTTTACCAGGTAGGGTTCAATTCCAAGTCTTCATTCAATACGGTCTTCAAAAAACAGACGGGGCTGACGCCCAGCGAGTTCAAAAAAAAGAACATGGGGTAGGTGGAGGGGCGTGGGTGCGGAAGAAAGTCGAACGCAATAAATGCGACCGACTTCGTGAAATCGGTCGACAGGGTGGGGGTGCCGGGGCTATTTTGTGGTAAAACTTATTACCATGAAACGGATTAAAGATTTTTTTTCGAACAGTGATCGTGGGGGCAGGTGGGCCGCGGCTGGTCTGCTGGCGGGGACAGCGGTCAGCGTCGTCTTGTCTTCACCTAAATATGGGGTTGCGGTTCTGGCCTGGGTATGCCCGATCTGTCTTCTCGCCTTTTTCCGGCTGGTGCCGGTCCGGCGGAAGGCGGTTCGGGCTTTTCCGGTGCTTGTGCTGGCGCATTATCTGGCCAGTCTTGGAGTAGCACCATTTCCTGCGCCGGTACTGGTGTTGTTATGCATTTATCAGAGTTTGGTACAGTTGGCGCTTTACGGAGCGGATGCGTGGGTTGTCAGGCGGGTCGGTGGGTTGGCCGGAACGTTGTTCTTTCCCTCGATGGCCGTGGGTCTGGAATTTCTGAACACCGTCTATGGTGGGGGGATCTGGTGGTCGGTGGCGAATTCTCAATATGAATTTAGTTGGCTGGCCCAGCTCGCGTCGGTGACGGGAATCTGGGGGATCAGTTTTGTGTTGTACTGGACGGCGTCGGTGGTCGTATGGGTGATGGGCCGCGGGTGGAACGGAAAATTGGGTGCGGTGCCTGGGATCTATGCCGGGGTTTTGGCGTTGGTGCTGGGTTTTGGGTGGTATCGGTATTCGGGGGTTGACGGCGGGGGCCGTTCGGTGAACGTCGCGGGAGTAACGGTGTCGCTGGTGGGGCTGTATGAAACGTTCTATAGCGACTATAGTGGCGGCCGGGTTGTTGTAAATCCGCGGGGTTCGGTGACTGATCCGGCGATGAGGCTGGTCGGGCAGGCGGAGGCCGGTTATGTCGAAACGGCGGATACGGTGCGGTTCCGTCGGGCGGTTGCGACGATCAGGGCGGTGAATGACCGTCTTTTTGCATTGAGTCAACTGGCGGTTGACCGGGGCGCGCGGATCGTCTGTTGGTCAGAGGGAAACGGCATCGGTTGGGTTACGGAGGAAGGGGGGTTGATAGAAAGGGGGCGGCGGTTTGCGGTGCAAAACAACGTATATCTATTGATGGCCTTGTGCCTGGTGCACCCGGGAAAGATCACGCCAGGTGGGAAATTTCTTGAGAATGAGGCGGTGTTGATCGGGCCGGATGGGAAGGTAATGACTGTTTTTCACAAGAACAATCCGGTTCCGATGGTAGAGGCATCCAGGCGGGGTGATGGGATCATCCCAGTGGTGCAAACGCCCTACGGAAAGCTGGCCGTCTCGATCTGTTATGATGCGGACCAGGTTGGTCAGATGCGGCAACTGGCGCGCAAGAAAGCGGATTTTTTGTTGTTGCCTTCCGGCGACTGGTATGCCATCTCGCCGTTTCACACCTATATGGCGGTCTATCGTGGGATCGAGAACGGGTGTTCGGTCTTCCGCGAGGTCAGCAATGGCTTATCTATTGCGAGCGATTACCGGGGAAAAGTGATCGGTAGCCGCGATTGGTTCGGGGGTGGAAGGACGTTGTGGCTGGCGGACATGCCGGTTGGTCATGTGCGTACGGTCTATAGCAGGATCGGGGACGTGCTTCCGTACGGGTGTCTTAGCTATGTGTTGCTCACTGCAGTAGTATTGGTTTTCGTCAGGAGCCGGAGGCGTCGCGGTCTTTCTTCGACAGATCGAATGGCACTACAACTTTGAAGCTGATGTTCCGGCCCATGTTGAAGATCCCCGGCTGGACGCCAGGCGGGACCACTGGGTTGTCAAAATATTTAAGGCGGCTCATGTTCGACTGATAGTTAACGTTAGCCAGGTTGGTCCCTTCGATGAAGAATTGGACGACCTTTTTACCGGTCTTGTCGATGATGTCAAGGCCCAGGCCTGCGCTGAGAAGGTTATAGCCGGCGGTATAGGTTTCGGTCCCGTAGGCGGAGAAGAAACGGTTTTGGGGGTTAAAGTGGTCGAAGCCGATAAAGACGTAGCCGTTCTTTATCCGGCCGAAACCTTTGGCGTAAGTGCCGCGTAGTTCGGAATGGGTATGCGGGGGCGGCATAAAAGGCAGGTATTTGAGGCTATCGGGCGCTTTGCCACTATTGATCAGGTTGGTGCCATAGGTCAGGGACAGGGAATTCTCGAAATGCAGCCAGGAAACGGGATGGATGTCGAGGTAGAATTCACCGCCATCGATGCGGGCTTTGCTTTGAACATAGGTGAACAGATTGTATTGACCGTTGGGGTTCGGCGTTCCGTCAGGATTGACGCGTTGCGGGTTGCCATTCGCATCGAGAATCTGTTCCTGGAAGATATAATTCTGGATATTGTTGTCGAAGAGGCTGATGCTGGCGGTAACGTGCGGCAGAGTGAGGGCAGCGCCGATGTCTTCCTGCACGCTGAATTCGGGTTTGAAATTGCTGTTACCGACGTGGTAGATCTGGGAGCCCGGGTCCGGCCCGTTGGCGGACAATTCGGCGATGCTGGGGGCGCGGAAGCCACGGGCGATATTTGCTTTTATAAGGAACCGATCGGAAAAATTATAGGTGGCGCCGAGGCTGCCGGAGAAGCCGGAGAAGGATTTGCTCAGTGCGGAGAATTGTTGGGTAACGCCGGGTGCGGAAAGTGGGTTCGCGCCGGTGTAGAGTGACGGGAAATAGGCGACCGTTGTATCGATGTATGCCGCTTTTCCATCAAAGGTGCGGGTATCGATGCGGATGCCGCCGGTTACATCTAATTTACCGAGGCTTTTCTTTTCGACGAGGAAGGGGCCGATATCGAACTGGTGATAGGCGGGAATAGGGAAGTCGGTGCTATAGCCGAGGGCGTTATCCTGGTACATCCCGTTGACACCGACGGTTGTCTCATACCCGTGACCGATGGTAAAATTATATTTGATATCGTAGGTATAGGTGTGCAATTCAAGGTTAAGGCCGGGGATGTCGGCGTTCTGCGGGTGGGTGAACTCGCGGCGATGGCTATACTGCCAGCCGAGGTTGACCAGGAGGCTGCCGGTACCCAACGCGAAGCTGCTTACGGTATAAATCCTGTAGAGTTGGACGTGTTGATGCAGGGTCGGAATGTTGTAAGCGTTTAGCATGGATTCGGGGACGATGGGGCGATAGGTATCGGAGTCGGTCACCTGGTAGGTGAATTTACGGGTAAGTGAGTCGCGGGATCCGTCGGGGATGGCCTGAAGGTCATCAAACAGCGAGGCGTTCAGATAGGTATAGCCCCAGGATTTGTTGAGGCCGATCATGGCGCGGGCGTCTTTTTCATTGAAGTTTGTCGCATATACGCGGCCGTCGTGCTGGTCCTGGTAATCTTTTGCAAGCTTCTCCGACAATTGCGTACCCCAGAGAAGGCCGTTGTGGTTGCCCTGGAGGCGGAGGGTGCCGTTTATGAGTCCGTTATTGGTGCCGTAGATGCCGCTGGCGTAGCCGAGGATCTTTCCGTCGGGTGCGGGCGGAGGGGTGAGGAGGTTGACGACGCCGCCGATTGCGTCCGATCCATACGTAAGGCTGGCGGGGCCTTTGATGATTTCGACACGGTCGATGGTATTCTGGTCCACTTCAATCCCATGTTCGTCGCCCCATTGCTGGCCTTCCTGGCGGATGCCGTCTACGGCGGTGACGACGCGGTTGTACCCCAGTCCGTGGATGAAGGGTTTTGAAATATTGGGTCCTGTAGTGACTGCGCTTATACCGGGAAGGTTTGCCACGGCATCGATGACGTTGCCGGAAGCGGAATGCTGGTCCATAAAGCTTTTGCCGACTGCCACGATGGGGATGGGCGCTCTTTTGATCTCTGTGGCTTTGCTTACGCCGGTAACCACTACTTCGCCGGCTTCGATGGTAGACAGGGACAATTGGACTTCGAGGTGGGAGGTTGTGGCGAAATTCACGGTCGAGTCGAAGGTGGCGTAGCCGACGTAGCTTATCAGAACGAGGTGGCTGGCTTTGGTGGCGAGGGTAATGGAGAATTTCCCATTGGCATCGGTGGCTGTACCGATCTTCAGGTCAGGGATGGAGATCGTCGCGCCGGCGATGGGTTTGCCGTCGGCTTTGTCGGTAACGGTCCCGGTCAGGGTGCCGAGATCCGGACCTGGCGCTGCGAGCAAGGTGTGAGAGCAAAAGACAGATATAATAATAAGGAAGAAGGTATATCGCTTCCGTGTCATGATCCGATTGATTGATGGGCCAAACTAATGTGATTTATCCAGGAAGGTCAGTCCTGAAATTTGTTGGGAGTGGGATCGCTATGCGCGGGTAGCCGGGGCCGGCGGACCTTTTAGCGAATAATAGACTTTGTCTGCGCTGCGGATAGGAGAATGGCCGGCGACCCTCAATGTGGCATATTGCCGGATGGGTATGGGGACGATGAATGGCGTCGATTCCAGCAGGGGCATCATCGCGTCATCGAAGCAATCGCATTTGAGCTGGAGGTTGTCGGAGCCGGTGGCGGGTTGATGCTGTGCGATTTTGCTTTCGTGGAACCAGTGGTGCATCCACAGACGAAGGCCTGCCTTTTGGGTAAATACCAGCAAAAGGAGGAGGGCCACTATCTTTGGATACTTTCGGAGCATTGGCTACAAAGCTACTTAAAATGCAACAATATTTCAAAAACGGCAGAGTTGATCTACCGATCATCAAATAGGGCATTTTTATAGCTGTCGGCAACGCTGTCGCGGGCAGGGGCGTAATAAGATGGAGAAGGTCAAAAAATAGTAACTTCAGGTTATGTATCAAGGGTATAAATACTACAATATGAAACAATTTCTTACGGGCGTATTCCTATTGTTTTCAATGTCAACCTTTGCGCAGGCGACGGTGACAGACCAATTTCATAAGATAACCACTGTTGCAGAGGCGCAGGCGTGGATGGCCGCGAACCAGCAGTTGAAACCGGCGATACTCCATTTGGTAGCCGGAAAGGATTCGACGCTGATCGACAAGCGGCTCCTGCGACAGAACCAGGGGGATGTCTTTTCGGTCGGGTATGTAACGTATAAGGTAGTCGAATCAAAAGAGTCGGTCAAGTACCGGGCCAGTTATATTTACCTGGACGGCTCAACGCTGTCGTCGTCGGAACTGGACAGCCTGCGGAAGTTGATCCTGCAGAAAATTAATGGTGGGGCGACCTGGGATCAGTTATCCGATCAATACACGATGGATGGCAATACCACGCATGGGGATACGGGCTGGTTTTTTGGCGAGCTTCAGATGCCAAAGGAATTCCAGGATGCGGTAAAGGCGCATAAGCTGGGAGATGTTTTCTTTGTGGATGTATCTGATCGCAACTGGCACTATATCGTCAAGAAAACGTTTGACGATGATGACCAGAAGGATGCGACTATCCTGAGGGCGAATGGGCGTTAGAGCGGGCGGAGCTTGATATTGCGCCATTCGCTTGAGCCGGGATGCTGTTGAAGGGCGATCTTTCCTTTTGCGACTTTTGCGAAGTCAGCGAACATTTTATTCCGGAATTTACTGCCCGCGACCATGCGGTTCCAGTCATCGCTGCCGATCTGGCCGTCGAATGTCCTGATCCCATTGAGGTAGAAGGTAAGATGGCCGTGGTTCTGGATCAGGCGGACCTGGTTCCATTCACCGACGGGGTGGGGTTTGCTCACGCTCGAATCGCCGGCCATATCATACAGACAGCCTGCGAGGTGGGTCTGCTTCTTATTGTCATCAGCGCTTATATTGTCCAGCACCTGCATTTCGGGGCCGGTGAGGTAGGTGGCCGGATATTTTGGATCTTCCTGTACGTCGAAGATAATTCCGCTATTGCCACCTTTTGATATCTTCCATTCGAGGTTCAGCTCATAATTCTCATAGATGTTGTTGGTCGCCAGGTCGCCGCCGCCGCTTTCGGGTTGGGACGGATCGAAAATGATGGCGCCGTTGCGAACCTGCCATTTGGATCCTACGGTATCGCGCAGGTAGGTGTGCCAGCCCGTTGTTGTTTTGCCGTCAAAGAGCAGGATCCAGCCTTGTTGTTTTTCCTGTGGGGTCAACGTGTTGGGTTGTTGTCCGAAGGATGCGGCGCCCGCGAGGATGAGGGCGGAAAGGACCAGGATTTTTTTCATTCGTTTCCTATTTAGTGGACCAATTTAGGCTAAATTCATGTATTCAACCTCAAATGGATTATGATGAGTTTTAAATCTTTATGTGTTGTTGTATTGGGTCTTGTCAGCTATGGGTCCTTGTTAGCCGCCGATGGGCGGGTGCATGTGATCCCCGAGCCGGTTTCCGTTACTGAAAAGCCTGGAAGCTTCAATCTCCGGCAGGGGGCGGTGTTGGCGGTGGAAGGAGATTCCGCGGCGGCGGTCGTGTCGTGGATGGCGGGGCAGGTGCGCGATCAGACGGGGATCACGTTGCGTGAGGAAAAGGGAAATAAGGGAGCGATCGTTGTGGTGGTTGGGGGGAGCTATCGGGGGAGGGGTGCGGAAGGATATAATTTGTCGGTAAGGTCATCGGGGATCAGGATAGAGGCGGGTGGTGCGGCGGGAGCGTGGTACGGCATGCAGACGTTGATGCAGCTCTTGCCGGCGGGGTTGGGAGGGTCCGTTTCGGTGCCTTGTGTCGAGATCGTGGATTCCCCCAGGTTTGCCTGGCGCGGATTGATGCTGGACGTCAGCCGGCACTTCTTTACGAAGCAGGAGGTGATGCACTATATCGATGAGATGGTCCGCTATAAATACAATGTCCTGCATCTTCATCTGAGTGACGATCAGGGCTGGCGGATAGAGATCAAGAGCCTGCCGCAGCTGACGCAGCATGGCGCGTGGCGGGCTTCGCGAACGGGCAGGTGGGGCGAATATCTGCCTACGCTGGGTGATGAGGCGGCTACCTATGGGGGTTACTATACGCAGGATGACATGCGGGAGATCATCCGGTACGCGCGGGAGCGGTACGTGAGCATATTGCCCGAGATCGACGTGCCGGCGCACAGCCTTGCCCTGATCTCTTCCTATCCTGGATTGTCCTGTACACAGCTGCCGTATCCGGTCAATCCCGGCGCGCGGCCACCGGTGCGGGAGGACAATGCGCTGTGCATCGGGAATGATTCGGTATTTCTTGTGTTGGATAAGATCTTTACGGAGCTGGCGGCCTTATTCCCCAGCGAATATATCCATGTAGGCGGCGATGAGGCCTATAAGGGCTTTTGGGCGGACTGTCCCAAATGTCAGAAGCGGATGGCTGACGAGCATCTAAAAAATGTGGATGAGTTACAGAGCTATTTCGTCAAACGAATGGAGAAGATGCTGACGTCGAAGGGCAAGAAGCTGATCGGTTGGGATGAGATCCTGGAAGGCGGGCTTGCGCCGAGCGCGACTGTCATGAGTTGGCGTGGGATGTCGGGTGGGGTGACGGCGGCGAGGATGGGTCATTCGGTCGTTATGACGCCATGGGACTACTGTTATATCGACCTTTATCAGGGAGAGCCTACCGCTGAGCCACCGACGTATGGGATGTGCAGGCTGAAGGACTCATATACCTATGATCCGGTGCCGGACAGTATCGATGAGCGGTTGATCCTTGGCGGGCAAGGGAATCTGTGGTCCGAGTCGGTGCCCAATTACCGTCAGGCCCAATACATGACATGGCCGCGTGGGCTTGCGCTGGCGGAGGTGTACTGGAGTCCGAAATCAAAACGCAACTGGGATGACTTTATCGGCAGGATGGAGGCCGAATTTCCGCGGATGGATGCGGCCAATATCAAATATGCGCGAAGTGCTTATAACGTGATTTTTTCGCCGAAGCGGGGGGCGGACCGGGACATGGTTGTGGGGATGTCGACGGAGGTCAGCGGACTGGAGATATATTATTCGTTTGATTGCACCAATCCGGATCGCTTCTATCCAAAATATGACGGAACGCCGGTCAAATTCCCGTTGGGCTCCACACAACTCAATGTGGTTACTTACCGTAACGGGCACCCGATCGGGCAGCAGATAAATGTCAAAAAGGATGAACTGATGAAGCGATTGGATCAGGGGCGGCATGTATACTAGGTGTGATACCAGGCGCAGCTATTTGGCGTGATAAAACAAAATTGTTATGCGTTACATATTGTTGATCCTGATTTTTTGGGGGACTTGTGGAAATTTGAGGGCGCAGCGTGGAGATGGGGCCCCGCGTGAGGCCCAGCCGCTTGACAGCCTAATGCCGGTGCGGGGATTTTGCATCGATGTCCCGCGGCCTGCGGGGGTGGATTCGTTTGTACGTTTTATTCATGCGGAATTGGCGCCACGGAAAGTCAATACCTTATTTATCCTGGTGGATTACCGTTATCAGTTCAAATCGCATCCCGAACTGACCGATTCGTTCGCGCTTTCGAATGTAGAGGTCAAAAAGATCGTGCGGGCCTGTGCGGAGGATCATATCCGGTTAATTCCCCAGATCAATATGTTGGGCCATCAGGGCTGGGAAGAGCATCCAGGCAAGCTGCTACAAGCCTATCCGCAGTTCGATGAGACCCCATGGGTGAAGAATCCGGCCCATTATGTCTGGCCGAACGCGGACAATCTGTATTGCCGCAGCTATTGTCCGTTGTATCCGGGGCTTCATGACGTGACATTTGCGGTAATTGACGAGCTCTGTGATGCCTTTGAAAGTACGGCATTCCATGCGGGGATGGATGAGGTCTTCTATTTGGGGGAAACCAAGTGCCCGCGATGCGGCGGGCGGGATCCGGCGGTGTTGTTTGCGGGCGAGGTGCAGGCGATACACGATCACCTGGCGGCGAAGGGGAGGGAGTTGTGGATATGGGGGGATCGGTTAATTGATGGCAAGACGACCGGGATCGGGATGTGGGAAGCCAGTTATAACAATACATACCGGGCGGTCGACCTGATCCCAAAGGATGTGGTGATCTGTGACTGGCATTATGAGCGGCCGGATCAGACGGCGGTATATTTTGCGATGAAGGGATTCCGGGTGGTGACTTGTCCGTGGCGGATGTCGCAGCCGGGGGTTGTGCAGGTAGATGATATGGTAAAGTTTCGCGGCTCGTCGACGCCGGAGATGAAACCGAGGTTCCTTGGGATCGTGGAGACGACGTGGTCACCGGCGGCTGTTTTTCTGAATGGGTTTTATGGGATAGGGCCGAAGCGGGCGGATCGCCCTACGGCGCAGGAGCGAGGTTCGGCGTGGCAATGTTTCAAGGATGTGTTTCAACGGATCGATTCGTTGGGGAATTGAAATCTTCGGCAATGAAACGGTTTTCGGCAACTATTGAGATCATTGGGATAAATCCATTTGTCTTCGTTCCGGAGAAGGTGCTGGCGGCTGTCTTTAAGCAGGCTGGCAGGGACAAGAGTCCGATCCGGGTCCGGGGGACCATCAATGGAGATGCTTACCGGCAGACGCTGCTGAGGTACAAGGGGGAGTGGCGGCTGTATGTCAATGGGATAATGCTGAAGAACTCGCCGAAAAGGATCGGGGAGAAGATCGCTGTGGAGATCGAATTCGATCCGGAAGACAAGAAAATAGAGCCGCATCCGAAGTTGGCGGAGGCATTGCAGAAGAATAGGGTTGCCGCGGCCGCCTGGGGTAGGCTGACGCCTTCCCGGCGTTGGGAGGTCATTCGATATATCGGGTCATTGAAGACTGAAGAGAGCCTTGAACGAAACATTGCGCGAGCGATCCGGCATTTGGCCGGGAAAGATGGTTTTTTGGGGAGATGGTAGTCAGGGGTGGACCCATTGTACCGTCGGGGCTTCAGCCGCGGGGATCCGCGCACCATACCAATGGGGGTCATCGCGCTGGGGCCAGGTTGCCAGGGCAAATGCGGTGTCATGCGTGTAGAGGATCGACATGGTCTTTTGTCGTGGGTCGATAAAGGTGGCGATCCCTTTCCATTGCATGACGTCCTTGAATTTAGGGTCGGAGGGTATGATGTTTAGCGGGATGGTGAATACAAAGTCATTTGGTTTCATGGGGAGGTGGCATCGCATGCATTCGCCGACGAAACTGGCGTTCTTTCCATAAGGGGTCAGGTTTGGCCCTCTCCATCTTCCCCAACCCCAATTGTAGGTGGATGCATATTTTTTGCTGTCGCGGAGCATGAGTTCCACCTGGATAAAGTCCCCGGGATGGATGCGGCCATTGGTGTCCGGTGCTTGTTTCCAGGCGATCTTGGCGAAGGCGCTGCCGTCGGGCCATGGGTTGGTATGGCCTTCGCGGACGGCGTTGCGGGCGATATCGTTGGCGAGGATGAGGCGAAGGGTGCCGTTGTCGAATCGTTCGGAGGCACTGATGGGTGTCCAATCCTTATAATCCTTGATGAATTCGAATCCGTTCCATTCGGGCGTGACGTTGACCGGGGTGGGGAGGGGCGACGTGATGAGGGTGGGGTTTGTGGCCGGTCCGGCGGCGGTGGCACGGTTGGCGGCGACGTGATTGGCGGCGATGTCGAAGGTTGACAGGTAGTTTTTTAATGCGGCGATATCCTGTGCGGTGGGGGAAGCGGCGTGGTGGAGGAGGAGGTAGTCGCTTAGGGGCATCGTATTGTATTCGATCTGGTTGAGGGACTCGAACAGTTTTCCTTTGCGGTCTGCCGGTGACATGCTATCCCACCTGGAGAAGTTTAGGACGGCTTTGCCCAGGAGGACATGACGCCGGACGAGCCAGTAGACAGGGGCAGGCTCATCGAACCAGCTAAGGCTGGTGCTATCGGAATGACAGTCGTAGCAGGCTTTTTGGAGGAAGTGCTGTACGCTGTCGGGTATGCCGGATGGGGCGGCGACGGCCAACTGTTTGTTGATGCGCGGCCGGTAAAATTGTATAGCTACCAGAAGTAGAACTGTGATTAGCAGGATGACCTGGAATATTCTACTGCGTTTTTTCATGACTGTTATTCGAGAGCTTTTATGATCGGGTCGAGGTTGAGGATGGCGCCGAAGCGATCGGGCAGATCATATCTTTCGCAGATATAGGCGGGATCGTTGTAAGCAAGCCAGACTTTGTTTTGATGGTCTTCCCAGGCGATGATCTTCAGCGGGAGATCGAGGGCGGCGATGGGGTTCAACATCATGATGGGGCCGCCTCCTACGGGCTTACCGAAGAGGATGAATTCAAGCGGCGGCATTTTGATCCCGGCGTGGTTCAATTCGGATTGCTGGTCGATACGGGCGTAGATGGTGACGCCTTGCGCTTGCAGGAAATTTTGTATTCTGTCAATACTTTCCTTTACCGGGTACTTACTGGGTTTAATGATCACACCTTTCGGGTTCATACGTGACAATTTGTTTAATGGTGATATGACGAGGAAGAGCCAGGCTTTTGTCAGGCGGCCATAAAAATCACGTCTGGTGGTGATATGTCGGGCAGAGCCGGTCAAGGTTGCTGCGTTGAGGAGACAAAGGTAGTGGGAATAACTATTCTTGGTGGAATCAAATTATTTCCGATACATTTATTACAGAAAAACCTACTATGAGTTTCATCCCCTCCCGCAGATCGTTCCTGCAACGGATTGGCCTGGGTACGGCATTGCCGATCAGCAAGGCGTTGGCCGGACGAAAGGAAGATGTATCTCGCGTGTTGATAGCGGCTTCGCGATATTTTGATGACCAGGTCAATGTTTCGCTATATCGCTACCAGGATCTCCTCCAGATCGAAATGACTTTCTCCGGTTTCAAGTTGTCCGGCGACGGCAAAAGCCTGGTCCGCAGCGCTTCCTCCGCACTGGTGGCCATTTATTTTCAACCGCAGCATCTGGCGGAGACGGCTTATCGGGAACAAGGCGGGAGTGGCGGCACCGCCAATTTCGATGCGGACGCGGCGACGGATCTTCAGGAAGGGTCGATACCTAATGACAGCCTCAATTTACCGGCGGTAACCTATGCATCGGACAGAAGCCGGCTGGTTTACGATATCCCTTCTTCTATTAACAATCTTCCGCTCACGGCGGATGCGTTGCTCAATTGGGGTCAGTTCAGTCCGGTGATCAATCCGCGGGCTACGGCTGAGGCGATATTACCGATCTTTTCCGGGAGGGATAACGTTGCCGACTACCTGAACGTGCTGGCGGCGGCACCTGCGGAGCCGGGCCTGAAAGCTCCCTCGAAAAAGGAATTGCGGGCCGCCACCAAGGATGAGCAGCAGCAGATGAATGCGAGGACCCTTCAAAACCAGCAGTTGGCCCCGGTCAACCCAAAGGCTTCGAAAAAGGGTTTGCCGGCACTTGTCGGCATTGCCAAACGGTTAACTCCGGGAAAGACGCCGCGACCGTTGGATCCTTCGGAGACATCCATTGAACTGCCGTACCGGCTGTTCATTTCGCCGAACCAATTTGGGGTCTGGTATCACGAGCTCAAGCTTAAATGGACGGGCTTGGCAGCGGCGGGGGCATTCCAGACGGTTGAACTGTGGCATAACCGGCTCACGGCTTCCAATAGTGCATATATGACCGTTAGGGCGCTTTGGGGAGTAGATGTCAATGGAACCTACAACAAAAAGCCCGGGCGGGATGAATCGTTCATTACTGCTTTATATAATGATGACAGGCATTGTATTGTCCATGAAAGCAGCAATTGGGGGATTGCGAATTTTACGCCGCAGGCCGTGCAGGTTGAGCAACTGATGCTGACGCCGTTGGGCGGCTGGCTTGATGGTGTTCTGCAGGTCAGTAGGTCCGCGCTGGCAAATGCAAATATCCTCGGCAGTCTGAACCTGCTAAAGTGGAGTCATCTGGCAAATCTTGCGCGCGACCATTTTGTAGAGGTCGTGTATGCGGGCAATATGTTCCCTTTCGGGCATGAAGCGTCACTGGTGCGGGTGACGCAGCGGGTGGCGAAACAGAATTATGCCTACAATCAACAGCAGTTCTTTATCGTGATCAGCGAGGTTGAGCGGAAATACAACCCTTTGGACAGTGGTGGTAAATTCAATTCCTTTCCATTCTCCACGATCCGGTTTGTTACGACTGTTACGCCGCCGTTGACACCGCCGCAGCATTTTTGCAATACGATCTCCGATAAGCAGGATGATCACCAGTTTGTACCGAAGGTGGGGAGTGCAGCATTCCTATTTCGAATCGTGGCGTATGACCTCGAAGGTACCGAAGTCGATCTTGAAATGCCGCTGGTGTTTCTGAGCACGGATATTACGGTGGATGGCCACGGGAACCCGAATATGGGGAATATCAATGCGATCGCGCAGCAGTATAATGATGCCAGTCAAAAATACATTCAAACCTATATCGACTTTCGTAGCCAGAAAATGGCATTGACCAAGAGCCAGACGCCGGGGGATACGCGGTTCGAGGTGCAGTCGGCGACTTTCCATGCCGCGGGAGTATCTGGCCAGGCGCCGGGGTTTCGGCCGCTTGTCGCGGGCATGGAGGTCTTCATACATGCGGTGCAGGCCATAACGGGGATGAATACCGCACAAAAGATTGTTTTGGAAGACGACCGCAATTCGGGGACGGTGTTTGCATCGCTGGTGGCGGTGGCTGGTGTCAGCTTCGACGGTAACAGCAACAAGACCGGCGGGAGTCTTTCGCCAAATTTCTCCATTTCTGCGCTTTCGAAGCTGCATGGGGCGATTGGCGGGGATGTCAACCAGGCGAAGAACCTCAATTTCGATCCTACTGCCTTCTTCGATTCGACGGCAAAGTTATTCGGGGTCATCGATCTTGGGCAGATTGTGCAAAAGGTGAGCAATGCGGCGGCGACGCTTAGTGGTACGACGGTTAATTCGCCCATTCCGGCATTGAAGACGATCGAGACGGTGGATGCCCTGATCACGCAATATACCTGGAATGCTGCGACGCTGGTGGCCCATGATTTTGGTTTTGTCGAATTCCAGCCGGGAGGAGGGGGCGGTTCAGGGAAACTGGTAGTCGAGACGAGCATCTACCGGTATAAGAATGCCTCCCAGCCCGATACGCTGGTAGTCAACTCGCATCTTGATGACTTCTCGGTGACGATTGCCGGGCTGGCGGCGGTGGGCTTCAATCGGGTTGGTTTTACGACCGGCAGCAATGCGAAGGTGGATGTGACGATCGATCTGCAGCAGCCTCCGGTGAAATTCATGGGTGCATTGACGTTTGTGAATGCGCTTCAGCAGTTCATTCCTTCCAGTGGGTTTAGCGATCCGCCCTATCTGGATGTCACCGATACGGGTGTGGAGACGGGTTATACGCTTGCCCTTCCCAATATTCAGCTTGGGGCGTTCACACTGAGCAATGTAAGTTTTGGGGCCGTCGTCGATCTGCCATTCACGGGGGACCCGATGTCGGTGAAGTTCAACTTCTGTCAGAAACAGCAGCCTTTTACGCTTACCATATCCTTGCTGGGCGGCGGGGGATTCTTTGCGGTGGCTTTCGACATGCATGGGTTGTTGTCGCTTGAGGCTTCGCTGGAATTCGGCGCCGCGGCTTCGCTCGACCTTGGGGTGGCGAGTGGCTCGGTTAGTGTGATGGGTGGTGTTTATTACGGCATGACGCTTTCTAATGGGATACAGACGTCGGAGCTCAGCGGGTTTGTGAAGATGAATGGGTCCCTGTCGGTGCTCGGGTTGATTACCGCTTCGGTGGAATTCGATCTGACATTGTCTGCTGACCTCAGCGGCAATAAGGTTAAGCGGGTTTGGGGGGAGGCGTCGCTGACGATCTCGGTGTCGGTGTTCATGTTCTCGACGTCGGTGCAGTTGCAGGTCGAGCGGGAATTTGCGGGGGCGGATGCCGATCCGACCTTTGAACAGATGGTGAGTCAGAATGATTGGTTAACCTATTGCGGGGCGTTTGCGGCGGCCTGAGCGGAGCGGGTTGGCGGAAGTTGCGGAACGACTATGTCACAAAAAATCATAATCAGCACCCTTCCCTGGAAAGACTATACCAGGAACAAGTGGATGCTATCCGCCTCAGTGAGCATTCAGCTGGATGCGACGTCGGGCGCCATGTTGTCGGGCTATCCGGACATTCTGCAATGGCTGCAGCGGTTGGCGGGAGCGGTTTTTTTTGTCCAATGGAATAATGACAAGCCGCAGGATATCACGGCTACGAATACGTACTGGGATGCGACGCTTTATCAGAACCTTTTTTCGCCGAGCCTGGTCGTCAAACCGTTTCAGCTGCTCAATGTGTCGAATATATCGCTGAAGTCCTATCCGGTGGGGCATATCCGGGACTTTATCCTGAATACCTACAATGAGGTGGGGAATTTGACGCCGGGGGTGGTGCCGACGGCGACCTTCTATGTCAACCAATATAAAAAGCTGGCGGATATCTCCAGGGTGCAGTTAGTGGCCAAGCCGGCTGCGGGCGCACGTGCGCCGCTTGCGATCAAGGACTTTGTGACGACGGGTCATCCGGGTAAGGTGCAAGCTGCGCAGATAGTTGGCCGGTCCAAGGTCATTCCCTTCTCCGCCCAGCCGAATCCGTCGCTGGATTTTGGCCAGTTCCACAATTATTTAGATCCGGGTTTGAATACAGGCTTGCATGTGCCTGTCGTGCCACCCAAGCCTGCGCTGGAGTACCACGACATCCTTTCCATCATCATGGACTATCCGATCATCCAGCGGAAATTGGGTTTGGTGCTCGACTTCGAGCTTTCCGGGCCGCCAGCGGCGACCAGTGGGTTTGTGCGGATCATCCCCACGAATCTATCCTTTCAGAATGACCTGACGTTGAGCACTCCGCCAACGGCGTATGAGGCCACGGCCGGTGGGTTCTATATGGCTGCGAAAAGCGGAAGTACGATCGATAAGGGGGTGCTGGTGCTGAATAGCCCAAATTTTTCGGTCGTGGAAATCGATACGGAGGGGTCGGCGCTCAAATTGACGGGTCATACGGACAGTGTATACTTCTCGGTGGCGCACGCTTCGCTGAAGGCCTACAATAGAGAGGTGATGAAGCCGATGGTTTTGCCGCAGGCAAAAGGGGTGAACGGGCGGCCGCTCCCAAAGCTGATGATTGCCAACGGACAGGAGCAGCCGCCCCCGGCTGCGCCGGAGGATGACGGAAGCGATCAGGGGTTACCGGCATTGCGGAGTGCGGGGATCGGGATCATTCGGAATGGGCTGGCGGCGGATCTGGCCGCCAGGTTCACGCGGATGAGCGGGTTGTATAAAAATCTGGTTAAGCCGGAAGCGGCGGTGAATAATGCCGGTTTGTTTAACCGGGTGGAGGGGCGGGTGGCGACTGCGGGTGTTTCGGGGGCTGGATCGCCGGCGCGGTTGCAGGAGCTTCGGTCCGGCGTATTGAATCCGAAGAATATTCCGCTTCCATCGGATACCTTGTATGCGGATGACCTGGTTAGGGGTTACCGGATAGATATCGGCTATGACACGGCCCCCGGCACCTGGTATTCGCTTCATCAGCGGATCAACCAGTATGCTTATGCGCCGCTGCATGGGGCGGCCCAGCCGGTTTCGTTGCCGGCATCGCCCTATATTGACGAGGGTTGTATCCAATTGTCGCTGACGCAGGATTCGAACGATTCGAGCGGGGCGCAGAAATTGAATGAGGTTATCGCCCGTTGGGAAGGATGGAGCCTTACGGTTCCGCGGCCCGGTAAATCACTGAACAATACGGGGGACCCGGTCAGCAGTGACTCCGATGAGCAGAAGAAATATCAACTCGATGATTCGGTGACTTTTCGGCTTCAGGTTTCTTTAGCGCCGGCGCCGAAGACGCTGCCCATGCTTCGGTTTGGACGCGCTTATAGTATGAAGATCCGGACGGTGGACCTTGCCGGGAACAGCCTGCCGAGTCAGATGGATCCGGAGAACAAGGCTTCGGCCGTGATCAGCGGCATCCGATATTTGCGTTATGAGCCGTTGCCTGTCGCGGTATTGCGTGAAGGCAATGAAGTTGCAAGCGGCGGGACGGGGAGCGACAGGGATGGCGAGTCGCTGGAGCTGATGGTTATCCGGAGCAATCTAAATGTGACGGCGGAGCAGTATGAGAAGAATAACCCAACGACCTTGTATTCAGGCAATCAGGCCACGGGGACGGTGAGCTGGCTTCCGGAGGCGGTAAGACATGTCATGGCGCCGCCGGGATCGCAGCTTCTGGCCGAGACACATGGGATGTTCGATGCGGCGTTTAAGGACCCGGCGCAGGCCGCTTCCCTGTATCAGTTTATTGGGAGTCGGGACAAACCCACGGTCAATAATCCTGCCACCCAGGGGCGGGCTCCGGTCTATCCCGTTACGCAGCAGCAGGTGGATATCGAATGGCTTGCCGATCCGATGGCTGCCGGGGTTATCCTGACGATGGAGAGCGCCACCAGCTTTGAGACGCCGTGGAAGAAGGGGAACAGCTTTCAATTCAGCTTTTATTTTGATGATCTCGTGACGGCTGCCAATGCCGGCACGGCCTATAGTGTCGATCAGTGGAAAACGCCGCGGTCGTTCCGGATCATCCTCGTAGAGGGGAATGGTGCTCCGGTATGGAGTGCGTCGGGTCGAACGTTTACGATCGCGCTGCCGAAATCGGCGCAGGTGCAAATCAACTATGCCTGTTTCTGGCGGCCGGATGACCTGCCCGTAGTTTCGGGTATGCATGCTTGTGTCAATAAGACTGGTGTCAATACGCAGGCCGCACAGCTGGCGCTTCGGGGACTGCACTGGATGTTCAGCCCGTGGCGGACGATCCGGCTGGTCCATGCGGTGCAGCAGCCACTGGAGGCTCCACAATTCGGCCATAACGTTAGCCAAATAACGCGGGACTACGGGAATACCTTTGTCTATATTACGACCCGTCTCTCCGTACTTGGCAGCAGTACCGATAAGATCGATATCAGCGCAAGTTGGAAGGAGTGGGTGGACGATCTGACCGGGAGCGGGCCGCGGCAGGTGGCCAATGCCACTCATGTGGACACCATACAGGTGGCGTATACCGATACGGTGATCGTTTGCGTGATCGCAACTCGCATTGGGGCCAATGGCCCGACGGTGACTTTGAAAGGTCCGATCTATCAGGCTTTCGGGGATACGCGGCATCGGATGATCGACTATGTTCCAGTGGCGACGACGAGATATCGCGAATATTTTTCGGGGTTGCTGGCGGCGGCGGCGGTGACGAAGCAGGCATTTCCTTTGACCTCGGCGGGGGCGGTGGCGTCGCTGAATATCCTGAGCTCTGCCCGCCCGGTCGTGCCTGCGGTCGAATACCTGTTGCCCAGCTTTAATTGGGGTACCACCACAAAGGGGGGCACGATCACGCATATCCGCACCGGTAATATCCGCGTATACGTCAAACGGCCCTGGTATAGCAGCGGCGATGATGAGCGGCTGGGGGTCGTTCTGGCGCCAAAGGGCGCTAACGTCGGGGCGTCCGCGTCGCTTTCCCGTTATTGTACCATATGGGGGATGGATCCGGTATTCGCCGCTCCGGCTTTGAACAACACCAATTATCCGACGCGCGACAATTTTCCATATGCGGCCGATTATGATACGGTGCGGCTGGCGGAGGATAGCAGCACGTCGGTGGATGTCGCAGGCTATGCGGTGAACTATGATCAGGATAAGGAGCTGTATTTCTTTGATGTTGCGGTAAATGTTGAATCGGCCTATTTTCCTTTTGTCAAGCTAACGGTCGCGCGGTATCAGCGCAATTCGCTGCGGATCAGCGGCACGGACTATTGTCTGAGCAAGCTGGTCAGCGCAGACTGGATGCAGGTGGTGCCGGGCCGGGAGGCAACGATTACGTTTGGTTCGGGGAAGACCAATAGTTTTACGATCACGCTTAGTGGGACGGCGCCTTTTGGGACGGGTAATTCGAGGTATCTCGCTGCTTTTGAAGGAACGCGGACGCGGATCCGGGTACAGGTGCAGAGTGGGGTGGTGCCTCTATCCGAGGGGGCGCTGATTGCGGTCGATGCGCCTGGACCGGGGACGATGGTATGGGAGAAGGATTTTGATATTTCGTTTTCGGCGTTGAAGAATGGGCAGATTGCGTTTTCGACGGTGGTGCAGTTGGACCGGCAGTGGGCGGGGAAGCTGTATCGGGTGTTGATCAGTGAGTTTGAGTTACATCAGTTTGATCCGTTGAGGACGGTGCAGTTGACGAGGGTCGGGGAGGTGAGGGGGAGTGCTCCGGTGGAGTGGAGTGAGAGGTTGGTGTTTATGGATATGTTTGAGGTGAATTCATAGGTTTTTTTTTAGTTGAGTGAAAAATAGAATTATGACCTTATGGGTTTCTTGTAACTAATGTCATATATGAATTCTTAAGAAATGACAACCAAGCATCTATTTTTTCCTCCGGCATTTGGTAATAGGAGCTTGTTTTTTCATCGTAAAAGTAACCTCCATATGAACTAAGGTCTACTTTTCTAATAGCACCATTTAGATTACATGTGGCGATATATCCGCCCATCCAAACGAGTGGAGTTTTTCCCTCAAATGGCTTTGCCGATATCATAAACGTAGCCATTGAATCTTGATTGAGATCCAAGGTTTTAAACTGTTTAAGGCTATCAACTGGTAACCGGAGAAGCCGGTAGCCTTGGTATGTGTATATTTTCCATTTGGATGCTTGATTCCAATTCACTTGACAGGATGCCAAAAGCGCACACAACAAAATGCAAGTTGTCAGGATTGACTTCATAGTTAAAGTATTCAATTGCATTGACCTATGTTAAGATGCGAATTTTGCGAACCCCCGTTTAGATTAAGAGTCATCCCGGGAGTATTGTTTTTTCTCAGGTCTTCGCCGAGGTCACCGGGGTCATCTCCTGAACCGTCAACCCAAGTTCCGATTGTCCGTGGCAAATAAATTCCCGCCTGAGCAACGGCATTAATGGCGAAGGTAGTGCAGTTATTGGTATTTAAGTCATAAAGGTAACCTGGCGTATTGCCTTGACTGACATAATTGAGTACATTAAAAAATTGCGAGTTATTGACTGTGAAAGTGCCGCTTATATTGTAGGAATGCAGGTCATCGTCGTTTAGGCTACCTTGACTAGTAGCCGACCAGGGGCTTACGTTCCCTGCAGGGTAGAAGCCTACATTTCTGGTAATCGTTGTACCCGAATAGGTCTCATTCAAGATTAGGAAGGTGTGGCCGGAGTTAACTGGGTTATTGCCCGAAGATGACCCCGAGGAACCGGAAGTTGACGTACCCCATGGCTCGCGGGTGCCGGGTTCGGGTTGGTCGACGCAGACCGTGATGGTGTAGGTGTGGTCAGAGCCGCCGACGTTGGTGAAGCATTGGAAGTAGGCTTTGATGGATTTGATGATGCTGTTGCCGGGCAGGACGGTGACGGAAGAGGCGCCGCTGCCGCTGCCGGAGCCCGGGCCGTTGGAGCCGACGGTGCCCACTCCGTCGTTGGAGTCGTTGTAGGTGAAACTTATGGCGCACCCGGCATCTTCGGTCCAGGTCTCTGTTTCGCCGATCTCGGGTGAATAATTGTAGCCGGTAATGGTGTAGCAGGTCTGGGTGACTGCGATCAGGTCGGGTTGAGTCTTTGTCGCTCCTGTGTTTGTCGGGACGTAACGTCTGATTCTACCGTCGGGAGTGAATAGCAACTTTTCCAATGAGTGACCGTACCAGTCTTCAATGAATCGGATTCCGGTGAAGGATCGGGTGGGGGCCTGAAAGTAGTTCAAGTCCGGGAAGTCGGTAATGATTGCTATTGTGTTCCTGCCGGTTGAGTCGGAATAGTAGAGGAGGTGTGTCAAATAGCTTAAATGAAAAAGTTGGTTGTCGTCAAAGTTTGCTTTGATGAGGAGGTCATTGTTAAAGACAATGGGGATTAGCAGGGCTTGCTTCTGATCAATGGAAACGAGTTGGGAAAGGTCCCAGCGGATCGTCTTTGGCTGGGCGGCCCGGTAGTTGATTGGCTGCCCTTGGGTCGATAAAGATTCGACCAAAAGACGTGCTTGCTGAATGAGGTTCTGGTGGCTGTCGACGGCGCGAGTTGGTTGTTTGTTGCAGGCGGGGCCGACAAGGAATATGGACAGAACGGCTGGGAGAAGGTGATGAAGATGACGGTTCATGACGGATAGGTTTAAGTGCTTTTGATAAGTTGGATAAAGATAGGAAGAAGAATAAAATTCGATCGGAGAAAATTCGTTTTGGAGAATTATTTGAATACTGCATTGTGGCTGCGTTGAATAAGCAAGACTTATTTTGCCCGTTTATTGTATGATGTAATTTTGCGTTCCACTTTCTCTGGTTCGCTTAACCCGCGCTATTTCTGTAATACTGGCTAATAAGTGGCCTTTGCGAATTAAACTCGCGATTTCCTATACGAAGTTCTCATTACGACGAGGCAATTGGGATGTGATATAAAGCAAAAAACCCGGCTTCATCATCAGCATTGAAAAATCTGAGAGAGGAAGTACCGGGACTGCTGATACAAATTTACAAAAGGTTTTTGATTCTTATGAACAGAATTTTTCTGGAAGAGGTTTTTTCTGCGGAACGAATGCAGAAATACTTTCGGCGCCAACCTAGTGACGATTTGAAGAGTTTACTTCATTATCAATATAATATATTGGCTTCAGAGGCTTTTTATCCTTCGATAAGCGTTTTGGAAGTAGCCTTGCGTAATAGCGTTGATCGTGAGCTGGCAGTAAAATTCGGAGGACCAGACTGGTACAGACATTTTTCTACCACGCCAGGCTTAAGCAATCTTATAAATGAAATCGCCCTTGCCCAAGGTCAGATAAAAAGGAGGCATGAGCTTGTAACTCCTTCTAAGATCGTGGCGGAACTTACGCTAGGGTTTTGGGTTCGCCTTTTTAATTCGGAATATGAAAGAGTACTTTGGAAAGACCTTCGACGGGCTTTTCCTAATCTGCCAAAGGTTGACAGGAAACGGCACAACGTATCAGCACCATTAAATAATTTCAGAATTATACGCAACCGGATTTTTCATAATGAACCAATTTGCTGGAATTTAAGCCGGATCCAGCAAAGGCACGAGGAAATTGTGACAGTTCTAGGTTGGATAAGCAAGGACCTTCCTGGGTGGCTTAAGCCTTTGGATCGATTTGATCGCGTACTTTCGGAGGTGAAAATAGGCTTGGGATAGAATTCTTTTCGCATATAAATTAATTAATCAATTATGAATTTTGCTCTATGGGAACATATATGCAAACGGGTTTAGTCCATGAATTCAGTGTGCCAATATCTAGAAAACCGAAACACATCAGCTTGGATGGTTTTAAGACGGGAGTCGCCAGCGCGATGGTAACTAGCCCTGAAAGTTACAACTCCAAAGAGGTCGATGGGATGTGTTTCTGGGAACTTCTGCGGGACGCACGGGAAAGTCATTTGGTTGATTTATTAAGCAGGTATTATTCGGACTTTTATGGACCGAATAGTTCCTATTTCGCTAATTGCTGCAGACCGATAATTGATTATTTATCAACCAAGCCTTCGGATCGAAAATTGGCGGCGTGGATCG
>Ga0206895_1095_pt1 | contig 25215 bp, 23 predicted proteins | sample Alteio_BWOrgHeat_51_FD_152967 | JGI IMG/M metagenome (GOLD analysis project Ga0206895, IMG submission 152967) | Enriched cells from forest soil in Barre Woods Harvard Forest LTER site, Petersham, Massachusetts, United States -... | ecosystem: Environmental > Terrestrial > Soil > Temperate forest >...
TATAACTGGTCTTCTTACGACTACCAGCATAATGCTGCCGCGAACAGCAATTCCGCCAAGGCGTACAACACGTCGGGTCTTTCGATGAACTGCGGGACCGGCTATGCACATGCCTGTTCCAATCCTTCGCTGTACGGTCCTTCGACGCTGAGTTCCGGTGTCTCTCCGGGCGCTACGTTGCCGGTGCTTATGGACGCGTTCACCGCGACGCTCAACAGCAATCATACGATAACCCTCGACTGGAATACCCAGATGGAGATCAATTTCAGCCATTTTACGATCGAACGCAGTGCCGACGGCTCGAATTGGGATGCGATCGGAACGGTGCAGGCAAAGGGCAACAGCCGGGTACAGACCGACTATACGTATACGGACGAGCAGCCGCTGACCGGCACCAACTACTACCGGCTTGCGCTTGTCAACCTGGATGATACCTACACCTATTCTGAACAAAAGGTGGTGGAGACGCAGGCGATCGCGAAGGTCAGCTTCTTCCCGAATCCTGCACGCGACTATGTGAATGTTTCGCTGGGCGGGTCTACGGGTAAGGCGGTGACGGTATTGCTCACGAGCATTAGCGGCCGGTTGATGCAGGAGAAGACGGCGGTGTCGGCAAATGGCGCGGTGGTTTCGCTGCCCATCCAAAATGTAGCTTCCGGGATGTATATTCTTACTGTCGTGAATGCGGATGGTACGAGAGAGAGCAGCCCGCTGATGATCAATCGTTCATAAAAGAAGGTGTTTCAATAGTGAATCGGAACCCCCCATGTCTATGGGGGGTTCTTGCATTTCCGGCCGCCGCGCGAAGCGCGGCGCGTTGGCGCGTGGAGGGGCGACGGGCGGCGCGCGCATCAGTGAAGATTGAACCGCAGGCTCAGCCCCGCGCTCAGGCAGAATCCGTGTTCGGACACCTTGTGCTGGTCGCTTGGCTTGTTGACGAGCTTCCTGAAATGGTCATATTTGCCGCTGTCGATCGTGTAGTAGCCGAGGCGCCACATGGAATTGAGATCCACGACATATCCCGCGCCGCCGATGATCCCGATCTGGAGGACCTTGCCAAGACGGAAGGGATACAGGAAAAACCTTGCCATGGGGGCGATGGAAAGCCCGGAACGCCGGAGTGCCAGCGGAGTATTGTATTTCACCGACAGGTCCTCATAGGCGGGCGGCAGGTTGCCGTACAGCGTGATGATATCAGCATGATAACCCAGGGAGCCGCCAAGGAACAGCATGAATTGCCGGGTCTTGACGGGTGCGGCGAAGATCCCGGCCCCGATATTAAAGGCGGTAAGGTCGCTGGCGTTGGTGATGGTGGACAAGTGGACGCTGTAGAGCATCCGGGAATTGGCGGGCATCGCCGCCGCTTCAAAACTAATGCTGGTCGGGACATGCGGTTCGGTGGGGTAACCATATTGCTTCAGCCAGCGGTTGATATGGGGATCGTTGGCGTGGTTGAAGTTGAGGCTGCTGTTAAAGAAGAGGGAAAAGGTCGAGTCGGACGCTGTTTGAGCGCAAGCAGACCCGCCCGCAGTCAGGAGCAGCAGCAGAAGAGATCCCCATCCTTTCATGAATTAAATGTAAGCGAAAAAAGGGGGATATCAAACGAATAACGAGGGCATAACGAATCGGTAACGGGAGGCTTGCACGGTTCCGAATTTTTTTGTTCCTTGGGTTTAAGATGGAATATCAGATGTCAAACACCTCCAAGATCGGGCTCTATGTCCTTGTTGTGTTACTTGGCGGAACAGGGGTGATCGTTGTGGGTCTCGCGCTATTTGGCACCCATGTCGTGCAGCCTGTTCCGTTGCTGATCATCGGGCTGTTGCTTCTGGCGGGGGCCTGGTGCTTCCTCCGCGAAATAACCCGATTTTCTGTCGTGGTGGACGAGCAATCCTTGACGGTTGTGCGTGCGTTCACATCCCGGTCGGAGCTGCTCGACGATATTGCGGGATATCGAAGCGGCAATAAGAACGCGATCCTGCTGGAACTCAAGCGCGGTGGCCGGCCGCTGACAGTGCCGGGCTCGATCGGGCAGCGCGACGAAATGGTCGAATGGCTTCGGGAGAAATTTCCCGATATCGATGCCCAGCGGGCGGATGCGGTTCAGGAGGAGGTCATCCATGACGAGCGTTTCGGGCTTACGGAAGAAGACCGGAAGCGACGGTTGCTACGGGCCTGGAAGTTGATGGCCTATTCTACGCTGGTGACATTATTCTTTATCGCCTGGGTGATCGTGTATCCGCATCCGTTCGAGCCGATGATGTTAATTTTCCTCGGAGTTCCACTGGTCGCTGTGTGGCTGACCTGGTATTACAAGGGCCTCCTGCGGCTGTATTTTTCGAAGACAAGGCCTTTTCCAACGCTACTGGTCGCCGTTGTCGTTTCCGAGTTCGCGGCGTTTTTCGCTCTCCTGTGGAATTACAATATCTATTCCTTCGTTGGGCGCTCCTGGGAGCTGGTCCTCGGGGCAGCCGTTGTGGTGGCGATTGTCTGGGCGATGGCCTGCTGGACGGCGACGGCAGGAGAAAAAAATCTCTTTGCGATCTACGGCGGTTTGCTGTTGGTAGCCAGCTTGTACGGCTACGATGCCATCGTGTTTGCCAATTGCGCGTACGACCGGCAGCCGGCTGTCATCTGGCGGGTGGGGGTCAAGGATAAACACGTCAGCAGAGGAAGGAGCACGACCTACTATGTACGGACGTCTCACTGGGGAAAGTTTAGGATCGGAAATTCGGTTCAGGTCTCCTCGTCCTTCTATCGATCGGTCGCCGAGGGGGATTCGATTAATGTATATCTCCACCCCGGGATATGGGGGATACCCTGGTATGAGCTGAAAACGGATTAATCCGCGATCTTTTCCTTGATACCCGCCAGCCCAACCCGACGTTGCAAATCACCGACAAGGACATTGATCTGCCGCCCGATGGGCTTACCGTCCCGGTAGGTAATAACCTTCAGCCACGCTGCTTCTTTGGGGATCGAAAGGGTCGAGGTAAATTTTGGATAGAAATTGTCGGGGTTCGAGTTATCAAAGCTGTAATAGATCTCCAGCCCGGCGACCTCCGTTGAAAGGTCAACCGTGATCGAATCGTATGCGGTCACGTCTTTTTTGGGCGTAATGATGGCGTCGAACATCGAGCGGGAGTACTTGACCTGCTCCACATCCAGCCGGTCGAACTCTGTTTCGACGCGTTGCGCGAAGTTGTCCCAGTTCTTCTTCTCTTTTGGCGACCAGAAGTCTTCGGCGACAGCGAGGCTGCGTGGCCAGACCATATATTGGAGATGCCGGACGTTATACACCTGTTCGGACCAGAGATTGGCCTGGCCGCCAATGATATATTTTGGGTCCACGCTGTCGGGCACCGGTTCGTAGGAGTAAACCGTATTCAGCCGGAGCGTCGCGTACACGGGAGGCTCGATGGCTGCGTCGCCCTGCATATAGTCGAGATAGACAAAGGTCGTGGGGCTCATGACGACGGAATGTTTCAGTCTCGCAGCCGCGATGCCGCCGGCGACACCCCGCCAGCTCATAACGGCGGCGTTGGGCGCAAGACCGCCTTCGAGGATCTCATCCCAACCAATGACTTTTTTGCCTTTTGATTCCACGATCTTCTCCACGCGTTTTTCAAAATAGCTTTGGACCTCTTCCATATTCTTCAGGCCTTCCTTTTTCATCAGCGCTTTTACCTGGTCGCTTTGCTCCCAGAAGTTCTTCGCGCATTCGTCGCCGCCGACATGGATATAGCCAAAGGGAAAGAGGGCGGCGATCTCGGTGAGGACCTTATCGACAAAGGGATATACTTTTTCGTTGGCGGGGCAGAGCGTGTTGTCGACAAGGGCGGAAAAACCGCCTTTGTACCAGTTCATGATCTTCTCGCCGGAGCGGACGCGGTAGGAATCGGCGCCCGCGGTACAGGAGAGTTCGGGGTAGGAGGTGATGGCCGCCAGGCTATGGCCGGGCATGTCAACCTCGGGCAGGATATTGACGAACCGGTCTTTGGCATATTGCACCAGCTCCCGGATATCGTCCTGGGTATAGAAGCCGCCATAATCCTTCTTCTCGTCCTGCCCGGGAGCGTCGAAGCTTCCGAACGTGCCTACCCGTTTGACATTCCAGGCGCCAACCTGGGTAAGCTTTGGCAGGCTTTTTATCTCGATGCGCCAGCCTTCATCATCGGTGAGGTGGAGATGCAAGAGATTAAATTTATACCGGACCATCACGTCGATAAAATCCTTCACTTCCTGTTTTGTAAAAAAATGGCGGGCCACATCGAACATCAGGCCTCTCCAGCCAAAGCGGGGATAGTCGGTGATGGTGGTGCAGGGCGCGGACCAGGCGACGTTCTTGACCAGTTGCTTGCTTTCGATCTCCTTTGGGAGAAGCTGGTAGAAAGTCTGTATACCGTAGAATATGCCCGCGGGCTTGTTCGCACGGATCGTGACCATTGCCGGGGTTGTTGTCAGGGTATATCCTTCATCGCCGAGGGCCGGGTCGGGGGTCATGTTCCAGATCAGTTGGATGGTAGGGGTGCGGATTCCGACCTCATAGTCAATCAGGACGTTGTAGCCGGTAGGGATGCTGAGGTGGGTCTTGAGGTCCTCCAGGATGTGGGCCAGCGCCGGGTGTTCATGGGCCGCGATGACGATAGAAGTCGGAAGGGTAAAACGGCCGGAAGCCGGTTGCTCGCTGACAGGTTGGGGAATCAGTGAATTTTGGGAAAGCGCTGGAAGACAGATCATAGCGGCTAGCAAAGAAAGAACAACACTTCTCATGGCGTTAGACATATTTGGCCCGGGAAGGTAGAATTTTTGCGGGAGATAAAATAAATCTTACTTTTTGGGTAACCTTTTTCTTCCGGCGAAGTTTCCTCATAGTCGACACAACCAAGCTACTTGAATATACTATCGGATAATGCCCTCATGCTGAAAGTGAAATCCGGGGATCTGGATAAGATGGCGTTGCTGTTCAAGCGCTACCATCAGCCGTTGTACGGATTCCTTTTTCATATGACGGGGCAGCGGGAATCGAGTGAGGATATGGTTCAAACGGTGTTTTACCGGCTGCTGAAGTCGAGGCACACGTTTACGGGCGAGGGGGAATTCAAGACCTGGATGTATCATGTAGCGAGGAATGTGTTGAGTGATCATTTCAAAGGCAGCCGGCGGGCGGGGATTCATGTCGATATCGCCGGACTGGAAGAAAAGCTCGCCGGCGATACCCGGCTCATCGAGCGGGTGGAGAAGCGGCTGGCGGTGCAAGCCCTGCAAAAAGCGATGGCGGCGTTGAGTCCCGAAAGCCGGGAGATCCTTGTACTGAGCAGGTTCCAGGAATTGTCGGGGGCGGAGATCGCGGGGATACTCGATATCAGTGTGGGGGCGGTCAAGGTGCGGATCTTCCGGGCGATCAGTCAGCTAAAGGCCTTATATCTCGAACAGCAAACCGAAATTGAATAGTATGCAGTGTCAAAAACATAAAGAATTGCTGGAGCGCTGGTGGAATGACCGGCTTACAGAGAGCGAGCGGGCCAGCCTGGAGGCACAACTCAGCGAATGTGAAGACTGTCGCCGGGAACTCGAGGGCAGCAGGGAAATATGGGAATTGATGAGCTATGTGCCGGTCCCGGAGCCGACGCCAACGATGCAGGTCGAGTTCGACGCGATGCTGGAGCATTTCAAGGAAGTCGAGACGGGGAAGAAAAAGGGGTTATCCGCCGGGATCGCGGCGCTATGGCAAGTAATTGCGGTCCGGCCGGGATTGGCGGTGGCGTTTGGCGCGGTGCTCTTATTGGTGGGTTTTGGGTCGGGGCTTTTGATAAACCGGGAGAAGACGGTTATCATCCGGGAGCCGGTTGCAGAGACATCGGCAGGGACCGGGACGGTCGCAGCGACGCCGAGGACGGAGCCGGTGAAGAGCGCGGGTGGTGACACGACGCCGGTTGTGCAAGCCAGGCAGGTGGCGGCGGTGCCGAATAAACAGCTCGAAGAACTGACAACGCAAATGCATGAGATGCGCGAATTGATGATGTTGTCGCTCCTGCAAAATCCGTCGGCTTCGGAGCGCATGCGGGCAGTCAGCTACACCAGCGATATCCACCGGGTCAACCCAAAAATGGCCGAGGCGCTGCTGACAACCTTGAACAATGATCCCAATGTGAATGTGCGGCTGACGACCCTGGAGGCATTGACGCATTTTGCCCGGGACCCTATTGTCCGCGAAGGGCTGATCGAATCCATTTTGCAGCAGGATTCGCCGCTGGTACAGGCCGCGATGGCGGACGTGATGTTAAAGCTTCAGGAAAAACGTTCGATACAACCGTTCAAAAAGCTATTACAGCAAAAAGACCTCAATGGGATGGTCCGGTCGAAGATCGAGGAAACCATCACCCGGCTAACATAAGAAAATTAAACAAACATGAAAAAGCTATTTAACCCGCTGATGGCGGGACTGGGACTGCTCTGCTTTTCCCGGATGGATGCCAGCGCGCAACAACCAGAGTTCAAGCAGCACATCAGCAAGGAGTTCACGATCTCGAAAGCGGCGGGGGGCGTACTGGCCCTGTACAACCTCAACGGTTCATTAAATGTCGAAGGGTACTCGGGCGACAAGGTGCTCATCGAAGTGGACGAGCGGCTCACGGCGGATGATGATTCCAGTCTGGCCATTGGGAAAAAGGAATTCAAACTGGTATTCGACACGACGGCCGACAGCATCATCGTCTATATTGCGGACCCCATCGACACGCGGCCCTGCCGCAACTGCGACCATTGGAACCGCAGAGGTCGTTATGGTGACCGGGAGGAGATCCCGTATGATTTCGACCTGGTGTTTACCGTGAAAGTGCCCTATCATCTGAATCTCGACATTTCGACGGTCAACAAGGGAGATATCACGGTCAGCAATGTCACGGGCACGCTGCGGGTGGATAATGTCAACGGCAAGATCACGATAAAGGACGCGAAAGGAGAGACAAGGGCGCATACCATCAATGGCGATCTGACGGTCAGCTATCTGGAGGTTCCGGCGGATAACTCAACGTATTATACCCTGAATGGAAAGCTGTCGGTGACGTATCCGGCGAACCTTTCGGCCGACCTACAGTTCAAAAGCTGGAACGGATCCTTCTATACCGACTTTCCAAAATGGGAAGTCCTGCCGGTACGGATCACGCGGAATGTCCGGAAAAAAGGGGCCGGTACGGAATACCAGCTGATCATCGACAAGCAGATCCGGATTGGGGAGGGAGGCAAGCTCTTCAAGTTTGAGACCATGAACGGAAACATATACATTAAACGACAAGCATAAATTAAAGGAACATGAAAACACTGAAAAAGGTATTTCTATTTATTTTTTTGATGGGCGTATTCACGCGGTTGACGGCGCAGACAAAGCACTCTGAGGAATTGGTAGTCCCGCTGAGCGAGCCCGGCAAACCGGTTACCCTCGAGACCCATCTGCTGAGCGGAACGATCAAAGTGGTCGGATATGAAGGCAAGGACGTCATCATCCAGGTGCAGGTAGATTCGTCAAAGGATGACGAGGATCGCGATGATGATGCACAGGGAATGAAGCGGATCGGCACATCGGGCGGATTGGATATCCGGGCGGAAGAGCACGACAATACGGTCCATATAAACTCGGGATCGATTCGCGACAAAATGATCTGGCTGACGATAAAGGTCCCGCAAAATACGGCCCGGGTCAACGTGGGTACCGTCAATGGTGGAGACATCGAGGTCAGCAATGTCAGCGGCAAGGTCGAGATCAGCAATGTCAATGGCGCCATCAAAGCCACGGGTATTTCGGGTTCGGTGGTGGCCAATACCGTCAACGGGGATGTTGTCGTCCGGTTCAAGACGGTCGATGCGAGTACATCCATGGCATTTTCTTCGCTAAACGGCAAGATCGATGTTACGTTGCCGGCGGATATCAAAGCCAATCTGAAACTGAAATCGGGCAAGGGCGACATATTTTCCGACTTCGATGTGGAGGTCGACAAGACCCAGCCCAAATTGGAGACCAGGAACGAAGATCATTACCATGAGATCAAGATCGACGAGTGGGTACATGGGAAGATTGGCGGTGGCGGTCAGGAGATCATGATGCAGTCGACATTTGGATCGATCTATATCCGGAAAATAAAATAATATGCTGAAAAGCTATTGGAAAACAGCGATAAGGTCCCTGCTACGCAACAAAACCTACGGGTTCATCAATATCTTCGGGCTTGCGGCAGGGACCTTTTGTTGCCTTTATATTCTCCTCTATGTTCGCGATCAGTATAGCTACGACCGGCATCATAAGGAGGTAGCGGATATTTACCGGGTAAACCGGATCGACAAGGGTAAGAATGGGCAGTACAACGTGGCGATCACGCCCATGCAGGCCGGCCCTGCCATGAAGCGGGACCTGCCGGAAGTCAAACAGTTCACGCGGGTGATCCCCTTTATCGGCGTGGACAAAAGCCTGGTCAGCCATGGGGAGAAGCATCTTTGGATAAAAGATGCTTTTTTCGTCGACTCTACTTTTTTCGACATCTTCACTTACCAGCCGGTTCGCGGCGATCTCCGGACAGCACTCGACAAACCTAACACGGCAGTCCTGCTGGAGTCGCTGGCCAGGGAGTTATTCGGCAATGAAGACCCGATCGGCAAGACCATTACGCTGGACAACACGATCCAGGATAAGGCTACCTATACCATAATGGGGGTGGTGGGTGAGGCCGGGAAATCGCACCTGCATGGGGAGTTGTTTATCACGATGAATAGTGAGGGGCTGGGGAAACGGTTCAAAGATTGGGATTCCTGGGTCAGCGAGACCTTTATGGCAAACTATATCAAGCTTCAGCCCGGTACCAATGTGGCGGCGCTGGAAAAAAAGTTTGTGGCATTGGATGACAAATATGCGGGCGCGGACAAAAAGAAATGGGGTTACGAGGAAAAGCTATACGTACAACCGATCACTTCCGTCCACACTTCAGGAGGGTTGGACAACCCGGGGATCGGAACGCCGGTAGAGTCGACTTTTTTGTCGGTCCTGGTATTGATCGCGGTGCTTATCCAGGTCATCGCCTGTATCAATTTTATGAACCTGGCTACGGCGCGGGCTTCCAGGCGGGCGCGCGAGGTTGGGGTGCGAAAGGTGATCGGGGCGGGGCGGACCGATCTTATCCGGCAATTCCTGGCGGAATCCTTTCTCTTATCGCTGGCGAGCGTGCTCATCGCGTTGCCGATGCTGATCCTGGCGCTTCCCTGGTTGAATGGGATCACGCAGTCTACGGTTACCCTGGCTTTTCTGGGCGACTATCATACCTGGCTTATGCTGGGCGGCATTGTCGTCTTTACCGGACTGATCGCGGGAAGCTATCCGGCTTTTTACCTTTCTGCGTTTAACATTATCCGCGTGTTGAAGGGTCAATTGACAAGTCATATCTCCAATAGCGGTATCCGCCGGGTGTTGGTGGTGATCCAGTTTGTACTTTCCATCGTTCTCATTACCGGGATCATCGTCATTTATAGTCAACTGAACTTTATCCGGAATAAGGACCTTGGTTTTGACAAGGATCAGCGGCTTCTTTTCACCTTCAATTCCAGTGAATCATTCAAGGGATTGCGTGCTTTTATGGACGACCTGCGGTCGATCCCGGGGGTGGAAGAGGTCAGCAATTCCAGCAAGCCGCTGGGGACCTTCTATATTTTCAACAACAGCTGGTCGTTGCCGGGTGTCGATATTGCAAATTCCCGCAATGCGGAGTACGTGTTGGCGGACCGGTATTTCATCAAGGCAAACGGCATCAAGCTGGTGAGTGGCCGGGACTTCCGCGAAGGCGATTCGGACCGGGTCCTGATCAATGAGACCTTCGCGCGGCAGCTGGGGTTAACACCGGCCACCGCTCCGGGGGTGAAATTGCACGACAGCCAGGAGCGGCAGGTAGAGATCGTGGGGGTCATGAAAGACTTCAATTTCTGGTCGCTGCACCGGAGCCTGGATGGCTATTTGGTCTGGATCAACAATCCGCGGTATGGCCTGTGGCCTACGGTGACGGCGCATACGAATACGGACAACTATCACCGGCTGCTGGGCCGGATCGGAGAAGTGTGGCGAAAGGATGTGCAGGGGGTGCCGTTCGAATATGCCTTTATGGACGAATTTGTCGGGCACATCTATGAGGCGGATATTACGGTTTCGCGTATCATCAATTCTTTTACGATGATGGCGGTGGCGATCTCCTGTCTTGGATTGTTTGGGTTGGCGGCGTTCAGTGCCGAACAGCGGGGAAAAGAGGTCAGTATCCGCAAGGTGCTGGGGGCCAGCGCCGCGGGGTTGACGAAGTTGCTATCGATGGAATTTGTCTGGCTGGTCGGGATAGCCTTTCTGATTGCCACGCCGATCGCGTGGTGGGCGGGGCATAAATGGCTTGAGACGTTTGCGTTCAGGATCTCGCTCTCCTGGTGGATGTTTGGGCTTGCCGGCATCCTGGCGCTCGGACTGGCGCTGGGGACGGTATGCTTTCATGCGATCCGCGCCGCGCTCGCCAGCCCGATAAGGAATCTGCGAACCGAATAAAAAAATCCTTATGTTACGAAGCTATTGGAAGACGGCGATCCGCTTTCTCCTCCACAACAAAACATTCAGCCTTATCAATGTCATCGGCCTGGCGTTGGGCACGGTCTGCTGCATCTATATCCTCTTGTATGTCCATGAGCAATACAGTTATGACCGGCATGAAGCGCACGCGGCGGATATTTATCAGATCATCTCCGACTTTTCAATCACGGGGGATCATCATCAAACGGCGACCAGCTCACCGCCGATCGCCGAGGCCATGAAGCATGACTTTCCCGAGGTTGCCCAATATACGCGGGCCTTCAATGCCGCGATCTTTGGAGCGGATCAGCACATGCTGAAATACAAGGAGCGGTCATTTTATGAAAAGGAGGCCCTTTTCGTGGATTCGACTTTTTTTCAGCTGTTTACCTATCGCTGGCTGGAAGGTGATGCGGCATCGGCGTTGATGGCGCCCTACTCTGTCGTGTTGTTGAAGCCGACGGCCGAGAAGCTTTTTGGTGCCGAAGATCCGCTGGGCAAAACGATCCTTATCAATAACAAGGCCGGCGAGGAGCATTTGCGGGTGACCGGGGTTGTCGAGGCGTTGGGGCGGTCGCACCTGGAAGCGAATGTATTTATTACGTTGAACAGTGGGTTGATCGGGCGGATCATCCGGAGGAACCAGGGCTGGGCCGGTGGGAATATGATCTACTCCTATGTGCTGCTTCGGCAGGGGGCGGATGCGCGGGCCTTGTCGGGGAAGCTGGGGCCATTCCTGCGCACGCATGGCGAGCAGCAATTGAAAGCGCTGGGAATGCACAAGGAGCTCCACCTGCTGCCCATCTCGGTGGTCCATACGACGGCGGGGTTGGAAGTGGAGTGGAGCCGGTCGGTGAGCGCGTTTTTTTTATCGATCCTTTCGCTGATCGCGGTATTGATCCAGGTGATCGCGTGTATCAACTTTATGAATTTGATGACGGCGCGGGCGTTCAAGCGGGCGAAGGAGGTTGGGGTGAGAAAGGTGATCGGAGCCGGGCGGGGGAACCTGATCCGGCAGTTCCTCGGGGAATCGTTGTTGCTGTCGCTGGTCGCGATCGTGTTGGCGTTGCCATTGTTGTGGCTGCTCATGCCCTGGTTCAACCAGCTGACGAGGGCGGATATCACGCTGGCGTTGGCAGGGGACTATAGATTCTGGATCGTTTTGTCGGGACTGGTCGTCGGAACGGGATTGTTGTCCGGGAGCTATCCGGCGTTTTATCTGTCGGCTTTTCAGGCGGCCAGGGTGATGAAGGGGAATTTCACCAACCGGGTGTCCGCGGTGGGATTGCGGCGGGTGCTGGTGATCTTTCAATTTTCGCTGTCGATCATCTTGATCACGAGTATCGTGATCATTTACAGTCAGCTGGATTATATCAAGAAAAAGGACCTCGGGTTCGACCGGGAGCAGAAGGTGGTGTTTAATAGTTATTCGTCGGGGGTAGATCTTCGGGAGTTTGAGGAGGAGCTTCGGCTGCTTCCCGGGGTTAAGGCGGTAACGGCGACCAATAGTCAGCTGGGGAAGAAGATCATGTCGGATTTCAACGTCTATGTGGCGGGGGGGAATATGGCCACGGGGCCGGATGCGAAAGCGATGATGACTGACAAATACTTTGTACGGGCGGCAGGGGTCCACCTGATCAGCGGCCGGGATTTTGGGGAAAACGACTCCGGGCGCGTGCTGATCAATGAGACGCTGGCCAGGCGGTTGAGTTTGGATCCGATGAAGGCGCCGGGGACGCGGATGTACTCCAACTATGGAGAGGGGGCGACCTTTTCCTTTGAGATTGTCGGCGTCATCCGGGATTTCAATGTAGGCTCGCTGCATGAGCAGGTTGATCCGTTCATGCTCATCTGTGACCCGAAGAATCCGTCGTTGTGCACGATCATGGTCAGTTGCAGCAGTGTCAACTACCGGTCGTTGCTCGCGCAGATGGAGACGGTATGGCGGCGGAACGCGCCGGGCTTGCCGTTTGAGGCCGCGTTCCTGGATGAGGAGGTGCAGCGACAATATGAGACCGAGATCATTTTAGGGAATATCATCAACTGTTTTACGTTACTCGCGGTTTTTATCTCCTGTCTGGGGTTGTTTGGGCTGGCGGCCTTTAGCGCGGAGCAACGCAGTAAGGAGATCGGGATCCGAAAGGTCCTGGGAGCCCGGGTGGCCGGGATCACCGCGTTGTTGTCGGCGGATTTTCTGAAGCTCGTGTTGTTATCGTTTGTGATTGCGACGCCGGTCGCGTGGTGGTGTATGCACCGGTGGCTGGAGACGTTTGCCTATCGGATAACGATGCAATGGTGGATGTTCGGGTTTGCGGGGTTGGCGGCGGCGCTCGTCGCTTTGATGACGGTGAGCTTTCATGCGATCCGTGCGGCGGTGGGTAGTCCGGTGCGGGCGCTTCGCAGCGAATGATCGCGCCAAGCCTCGTCCGGTGGCTTGGCGCCCGGCGGCGTGGCGCGGGGGGGCCTGTGGGTAAAGCTGCGAAGGTGGGTGAGAGGTGGCAGTATGTTCTGGCTAATTGCGGCGAATTCGCCGCAATTAGATTTAAGGACTGGTTGGCTATCGATGGAAAAATTTGAAGCCCAGGGATGCGGTCCACGCGCCATATTTAATCCCGGAATTATAATCGACGCCGGAGATCTTAAAGTCCTCCGCGCCAAACCTGCCGTCGGTACCGAATTTTGCGAACAGCATGGTCCCCCCTTGATTTTTCTTGTTGTAATAAAGGACCCAATCGACGGCCAGGCCGGCTTCGTAGCCAACGGTTGTGTTGGTGGCGTTGGTGGAAGGGTTATTGATGATGATGCTGGCGATACTGTTGTAATTGTTGTTGACGGTTGCCGGGGTGGAGAAGGAAAGCTGGTCGGAGCGAACGGAGAGGCCTGCGTAGGGGTAGATGTCGAAACGGCTTCGGTTGACGATCGCATAGCCCAGCTCGAGACCAAAATAGTTATTGAAATTTGCCTGGATCTTTTCACCGTTGACCCTCGCCGTTTTGTTAAAGCTCGCGACGACGATAGTCCAATCGATAATGATGCCGTTATAGCCCTTATGGGACATCCCGATCCCGATCCGCGTCATGGGTCCGTTGATCGCGGGAAGTCCGTCTTTGGCGTCGGCAGCGTTGAGGGTGCTGAAATCTGCGCCGGCGACCTCGGTAAAGAGGGAAACGCTCGAGTAGGACCAGGAGTGCGATTTGAGGTGATGCAGGCGCAGGGCGTAATAGACGGCCGAGTCGGATTTAATGAGCGAATCCGCGACGCGTTGCTCGTAGTTGGCGAGTTGTTGTTTGTAATATTTGATTGAATCGCCGGTTCCGGTTTGGGCGAAGGAGGCGGAGGTGAGGATTAGTAGGAGGAGGATGGTGATGAGGGTGCGCATAGGTATAGTTGGTGGTGAAATTTGAATGAGTATTGAACGGGAATTCCGATTTTTTAATCTCCGCGCGGAAAGCGGAGATATTTTGCCTATATTTACCGCAAATTATGCGGAGATAAGTGGCGGTTTATGTTCACCATAGCAAGAATGGGCCAGATTTTGAGTGGGATGACGCGAAAATTGCCGGTTTGCTGGCTGACGTCCGGTTTCGGCAAGGGAGATTGTTGGGCCGGGTAGAGGGGATGGGCGCCGAATTTCTGGCCGAGGCGCAGGAGCGGGTGCGCGATTTTGACCAGGAGATCTTTACTGCCACCTCCGCGCGAAAGGAATTTGCGCAGCTGCTCCCTGAAATTGCCCGGGACGTTGCGGCTCCGCTGAGCCGGGAGCGAATATTGAAATGGGCTTCGATTTTGAATCCCGCAGCCGGCGCCACGACTGCACCAAAAGGGGCCGTCCATTTTCAGGTATCCATCACCGGTGGAGCGGAAAGCAGGCTGTCCAGGCTTATCCATTGGATAAATTCAGGGGCAACGCTTGATCCGATATTGAAAGCGGCGGTGGCGCATTTGTGGGTGGTCCTCGCGGTATTAAAAGATGGCGACAGTGAGCGGCTGGCCGACATCGTTACTGAGCTATTGATCGGCAGGGCAAACCACGGCGGGGCGCGGCTGTACAGCGTTTCAGGGCAATTGCAGATGGAGCGCCATGGCTACGAGGAGAAGATGAAGCTATTTCAGAAAGCGCCAATGGATGCTACCCCGTGGATCGGTTGGTTTTTGGGTTGCGTCGGAAGGGCGATAGACAACGCGGCGAATATGATGAAGGAGATCCTTGAGAAGAAGCGGTTTTGGGACCGTTGCGCGGGAATGGGGTTGAATGAACGTCAACGGTTGGTTTTGGTGAAGTTGCTGGACGGGAAGGAAAGCAGGTTGACTTCTTCCCAATGGGCGTTGCTGACAAAAACGTCGCAGGATACAGCGGGAAGAGATATCAACGATCTTGTCCAACGTGGAGTATTGGTCAAACAGGCGGGCGTCGGAAGGAGTACGAGCTATGCGATCATCCCCGGCCCTTGATCTGCTTTTGCAACTCGACGAGTTGGCCTTTTCGCACGCCATTGCGAAAACCGATCAGGTAAAAGATAACCGGAATAGCGAGGAATATTAAGATGGATAAAGGGAGCACAAAAGGGTTTGTAAAGAGGTCGCCCATAGAATATTGATTTAATATAAAACGTAGGGGCCGATGTTTTGTTGCGGCTGTAAACCAGTGGTCTAGCGTCAATTCGTCGTCTCGCTTACGCGTTTGGAAAACGTCTTTTGCTGGTCGCTGATGACGGCGTCATACCCGGCGCGGTCGGAGAAGGCCATCGGGTTATAGGGGTCGCCGGGTTGATGCTTCTTATGCAGGTCAAATTGGCCGGCGTGCGAAGCGAACCAAAGGTCAAACTTCAATTTGGGCATCGTGTCCAGCGTGTAGGAATAATCTTTCATCACATTCGGATAGGCGGGCATGCCCGGGAACTTTGTCTGATCGAGGATGCTGGGGATATTGGCGATCAGAACGCGGTAGGAATGCTGATCATCGTGGACGGTGAAAATAAAACTGGATGCGCCTTTGGTGTGACCAGGATGATGGAGCACGACGATCTCCATTCCGCCCAATCGAACGGTATCGTGATCGTGCAGCAAGCCATCGGCTTTGACCGGGTAGAACATCGGGCCTTTTCCGCCGAACAAAAAATCCGAATTGCCGCCATCGGCGAGGACGGGTGCGTCGCCGGCCTCGATAAATAGTTTGGCTTTTGTTTGATGTTGAATGGCTGCCATGGCGCCGACATGATCAAAATGAGCGTGGGTGGCCAGCAGGATCTTTACATCCTTGAATTTGAAACCCAGCGCCTCGATGTGTTTGCGGATCATGGTATCGGAGCCGGGAAGACCGGTATTTATGAGGATATTGCCGGCTGGGGTGGTGATCAGATAACAGGCGAGGTCGTAGGAGCCAACATAATAAACATTCCCGACCAGGCGGAAGGGCGGGAAGTCCTGGACCCATTCCGGTTGGAAGTTTGGAAGAGGGGCCAGTTGCAAGTTTGGCAGCGGAGCCGGTTTTTGAGATTGGCATTGAAATGCCGCCAGCGAAAGGATGGCTACGGTAAGGGAGACCTTGAAGAGGCCAAGAAATCTTGCCATAAGTTTACAATGGCAATAAAGATACGAAGCGTAAATTTGGGTAATAGTTACACCTATGAATTTCTTTGGCTTATTCAGGAAAAGGAAGTTTCGGAATCCGGAGGACAGTTTCAATGTTACGGTCACGGAGAGGTCGGTTCGGGTGAACCATCCGGTGTCGAGGTCATCCGAGATCCGGTGGAACGAGATCCGGCAGATCAAGCTCATCAATACGGATCAGGGGCCATGGGCGCCGGACATCTGGCTAGCATTGATCGGCGATGACAGGAAATGCGTGATACCGCATGGGGCGAAAGGATTCGATGAAGTAATGGAGCGCATTTCCAACTATGAGGGATTTGATAATCATGCATTTGCTATGTCCATGTGTTGCGCGGAGAACGCGGAATTTGTGCTTTGGACGAAGCCTTGGTAATAATCGGATATTTATGCCGTTAATAGGCTGAAAATCACGTAAAATCCCGCCGACAGCTTGAAGTACATAAAGCAAATTGATAGTCTAAGGGCGATAGCCGTACTCCTGGTTATTGTCAGTCATTGGATACCCAATACGCGGATCACCCAATTTTTGCCGCTTGGCCAGATCGGGGTCGATATATTTTTTGTCATCAGTGGTTTTTTAATCACCAGGATCTTATTGAACAGCAGGATCGAGACGGAGGAGACGGGGCTATCCATGTCTCATGTGGTAAAGACCTTCTATATCCGCAGGGCGCTCAGGATCTTCCCGATCTACTACCTGGTCCTTTTCGTATTGCTGGCGCTCCACAACCGCATCTATACGGATATTTCGTCGACGTTTGTATACTATGCTACCTATGCTACGAACTTCTATTTCTTCAAGGTTGGAAGTTTTGACGGAATGGTTTCCCATCTGTGGTCGTTGGCCGTCGAAGAGCAGTTTTATTTCATCTGGCCGTGGCTCATGCTGTTTGTGAACAGGAAATATCTCCTTTATATTATCATTGGATTTATAGTGGTGGCTATCGGGAGCCAATATGCCATGGCCAATAGGGCTTTCAGCGAGTTGTTGCCCTGGAACTGTTTTGACGCATTTGGTCTTGGGGCTTTATTGTCATGGCAATTGACCTATAAGCCGGAAGGGTTGGCAAGGTTGTACAAGTACCTGACCTTTGCATGTATCCTGTGTGCCGGTTTATTTGTGGCCGGGGCCATTCTAAAACAGCTATCGTGGATCTTGCCCTTGAGGACGAGTATTTCGGTGATTTCGGTTTGGACGATAACGTATATTATCCGCTTTCAAAATAACCTCAAGTTCAAATTTATTCTCAACAATAAGCTACTGTGGTTTTTGGGGAAGATCAGCTATGGTTTGTATCTGTATCATAATATTATCCCGGGGACGCTGAATTCATTGCTTATAAATAAGTATTTGAACCCCCTGCTGCCGGCTATCCTCTATAAGAAATATTGGGCCGAGCTATTTTTGCTTGAAAACGCGATCCTGCTATTGCTGGTTTCCTGGGTCTCGTATACTTTCTTCGAGAAGAAGATATTGGACCTCAAGAAATATTTCGACTATCAGCGAAAGCCGGTGGTCGCGGCTCCTGCCGTGGTCGCGGAATTGCCAAACTAACCTGCAGCTATGGAAGACTTCTCAATAACGACACGAATGACCGCAAAGGAATATTCAACCGTCGTTTTTATGGGCCTTTACAGAAGGCCGGGAAATATACTTATGACCATCGCGGGGGTGGTCCTCATTCTTGGCGGCTTTAAACTAATTCCCTTGTATACTACCGATCCATACCTCGAAATTTTTATCGGTCTGTACTTTTTGCTGTTTCCGTTAATCGTTACCTGGAGATTTTTAAGGCAATTTCGCTCGACTCAGCGCCTGGAAGATGAAATATCCTATACCTTCAGCGAAGCCGGTGTCAAGGTTAGGACGCCGGCATCCGAAGGGGAGTATCCCTGGCCACAATTCCTGAAACGAAAGGAGCTTGGCAAATTTCTGATCTTGTACTACGATAAAAATATTGGAACCTATATCGATAAAACTCAGCTGACAGCAGCGCAGCTGGAATTCATCCGGTCGAAAGTGAGGGGAAGATAAATACCTTGACTATGCTAAAAACGGTTGCGAAGGGGCTTAACTTTTTACTGTTCAAGAGCTTGCAAAAAAACAGGGTCTTTGTCGCCAATTCCCTTGAATACCTTGACCGGAAAAGGGAAATGGATAAGAATCATTTCGACTATGTACGGGTAGCTTCTCTGGAACTGGTCAGCTATGAGATCAACCACCGGCAGATCAGAGGCAATGTCGCCGAGCTTGGCGTGTATAAAGGGAAATTTGCAAGGCAGATCAACCAATACTTCCCCGACAGGACGCTTTACCTGTTCGATACGTTTGAAGGGTTTAATCCAGGCGATGTGGCAATCGAAAGGAAAAAAGATCTTTCCAAAGGCGATCAGGACTTCACCGATACTTCCGTGGAAGAGGTGTTGCGGATCATGCCGCATCCCGACCGGTGCAAACCGATCAAAGGTTATTTCCCCGATTCTGCTACCGGCGTGGATGATCAATTCGTTTTTGTAAGCCTCGATGCCGATCTCTACGAACCGATCTATGCCGGGTTAACCTTTTTTTATCCGAAGCTCGTGTCCGGCGGATATATTTTTATCCATGACTTTAATAATGATCGTTACAGGGGCGCAAGAAAGGCGGTGGAAACGTTTTGCGGCGAGCAGGGCATCAACTATATGCCGCTGCCGGATTCCTGCGGATCGGCGGTGATTATGAAGTGATGAAAAATGGGGGAAAAAACGTCACATTTTTGTGACCCTTAGTACGGTGTTGGGGCGGATCGAACCGCCGACACAAGGATTTTCAGTCTTTTGGTCCATTTCGGAAGATTTTTGAATGACAATTTTATAGGTTAAATTTGAAACAAACATTTTCTAACATGGAATCGGGAAGCCTGCGGCAAAAATTGCATCAATATGTAGATCAGGGCGACGACAAACTTTTGAAGCTCATGTATGCTGTGGCAAAGGAATACAATGAGGATGATGATTTTGAGTATCAGTTTACAGATGAGGAAATTAAACTCTTTGAAGAGCGTACGGGCAAGCGATTGACGGGTGAAAGCAAAACGTATAGTTGGAAGGATGCTAAAGAGATTATCACCGGCAAAAAGAAAATGCCGTGATTTATCAGGTTGTGCTTCAATCGGAGGCGGTGGCTGATATTCAAAATGCATTTGAATGGTATGAAGGGCAGCTTGCTGGATTGGGATATGAGCTAATTGAGGAGGTAGAAGAAGCACTTGAGAGGCTCTCGCGTCATCCACAGCATTATTCGGCTTCCAATCAGAAGTATAGAAAGCTGAGAATAAAGCGATTTCCCTATTTAGTGATATTCGAGATCGAAGATGTCCAGGTAATAGTTATTGCAGTAAGGCGCATAAGCCAGGAACCGATACATTAATAATCATCCATTCATTACTAATCTCTGGCGAGGTTCTATGGGCTAAGCGACGCAGGTCAAAATTGGGTGTCCAAGAGAACCTAATTTTTTCCGAATGGGGCGATTTTTTTCCGAATTAATGATGACTCTATTTCCAATTGACTGGTAATCAAAATTTTATATGAATTTAAAAGAGGGGAAAGGCATTTCCATATTTTCCGAATTCCTGCGTTTCTTTCTTAATGGGTTAGCGGCAACTTTATCTCCTTGACAGGAAATATGATCCTCAAAAATAAGCGCGATGAATGTTGTTGTAGACAAGAGCATCCAGGATCAAGGTAATGATCCGGCTGTTCAAGAGAAGGCCAAGAAAGCCGTTGCTTTCTTAAAAAAACACGGGGTACCAAAGGCGTTATCTAAAAAGAAATAGATCTCTTTAACCGCCGCTTAACTGACCCTTAACCGTCCGTTAGGAGTCGCGCCAGACATGCCGATGTAATTTTAGTCCAACACCGCATGAAGCTAACCATTATCGCCTTTGCCGCCCTGCTTGCGCAGCAAACTTTCGCGCAGGACACTGCCCGCCACCACTTCGCCGTTTCCTTCAGCGGCGGCGCTTTCCTTCCTCGGCAGCCGGGCGGGGAAGTGGTCGAATCCTTTCCGTACACGGCCACCTCCGTCGCTACCGGGACCGTTAGCGGCCAGCAGTTCACCGGCACACTGGCAGGTGATTTTCCCGTCATGTTCATGGTTGAGGATATGCTCGCTTGCGAATTTCAGCGCAGACACTACGTGATCGACGCCGGTTCCGGTCTTTTCCATACCCGAAGCTTCGATGACGACGGTTACCTCAGGGCGGGTTATTCGCGCGTGTTCCGGGATCACCGAAGCCGGTTTCAGCCGGGCGTTGACCTTAGTGTGGTACTCGGGAATCAGCTTGAACTGGGCCGGATCGACAACCGCGGTCAAACCTTGCAGCTCCTGGGGCATACGGCCGGTCCTCAGTGGACGGAGAGCTATACCGACTCGCGCGGCAATTATCACTCTACGACATATACCGCCGATTACCTGTCCGTTTTCTATCGGCGTGATGCCTTGCTTATCCGGCCTAACATGGCGATCGCAACTACCTTCGGAAAACTGGTTGTCGGGCTCCACGCCGGATGGGTGTTTCAGCTTTCTCAGGGCTGCCTTCTGCTCCTCCAGCAGGCGGACGATAGCAATGACTTGAACACGATAGCCCGGATCCACCAGCCGCACAACGGTTCATTGAGCGGTCCCTACGCATCCGTGAGCATCGGGCTTTTCGACCGGACACACCACGTGTTTGGCCGATAAATGGAAATTCGGTAGCTTAAACCAGCAATACCAAATCTCGTGAACCCCAACACACATTCACAAAACTTTCATGCAGCCAATGCGGCTGCGCTTTGCATTTTTCTTTTTGCAGCAGCGTCCTTGTCTTCCTGCAAGCCACAAAAGGTGGAACAATACGGATTCCTAACCACCCTTGGGCGGGATACAATCTCCATTGAAAGCATAAGCCGCCAGGGCAATACGTTGACAAGCGATGAAACTGACCGCTTTCCGGTCGTGCGATTACGCCACACCGTGGTCAATCTTAACGACGACGGCAGCATAAAACATCTTGAAATGGACATTCACGAACCGGGTCAGCCATCCGGTCAGCGGGATCGAAAAGTAGTCGCCGATGTCAGCGGCAATAAAGTGCATCTTTCCAAAACAGATAGTACCGGCACGGTGAATCGTGATTTTCAAACAGGGGGCGCCATTGTAGTAGCCCATGTACAGCAAATGTATAGTCTCTATGAGCTTTACTTTGCCGCGGCGCTCCTACAGGCGGAGGCGTCGAAGCCTGCGGCCGGCAAACCGGTGCAGATGCGGCAGTTCTATATCGACCGGGAATTCGATCGTTTTCCGTTGGGCCATGCCACGGTAAACACGCTTGAAAAGGGAAAGATGGAAGTTACCCACGACTGGCTTTCCGGCACCGGCGAGGCTACGATGGACTCTGCCGGGGACATGCTCAGTTACACCGGCGCCCGAACGACATACGATGTGCGGGTTAAACGGCTGGACACGCCGCCGGACGTGAAGGGGGTTGCTGATCGTCTCGAAGCAAAGGAGGCGGCAGCCGGCTCGGTAAAGTCACTAAGCGTTCGGGATACCGCCCGGGCGCAAATCGGTAATGCAATCTTCACCGTTGACTATGGCAGGCCGTTGCTGCGCGGGAGGACCCTGCTCGGTGGTTTGATACCATATGATTATGTATGGCGAACAGGGGCGAATGCGGCCACCCAGTTTATGACATCAGTGCCGATACGGCTTGCCGGGATGCAGGTTCCCGCGGGTACCTACACACTATTTACCGCGCCACATCCAAGCGGTGTCGACCTGATCGTCAACAAGCAGACCGGCGAGTGGGGGACGGAGTACAATCGTTCGCTTGACCTGGGTAGAGTGAGGCTCAGCAGCGAGGTCGCAGCCACACCGGTGGAAGAATTTACCATTTCGATCATCCCCGGCGACAACAGACATGGTACACTCGTGCTCGAATGGGGATCACTCAGATGGAGTGCACCGATCGAGGTGGAAAATTAAATTGACACTTGCAGCCATCGGAGCAAAAGATGATCCCCATTTCTATTTATGAAACCCTTCTGCGTTACTAAATCTCCAACAGAATCGAACGGCAGGAAACGTTGGGTTTCGGCCGAATAAGTTAAAGAATAGTGTTTTGATAGGATTCTATCGAATGTGTTAGACGGCGAGGTTACGTCCGGCTTAAGAGAGGAAAGACCAAGAATCAGAAATATTGTCCACATAGGTTGTTCAATTTTTACGCACCTGGGCTGTCGAATAAAAATAGTACACTTTGCACATAAGTGTTCGGAACCGGACAAATTAATAAACCCAAAGAAATCGCAACTATTTGATTTTTAAGATATAGAAAAATAGGTACTTTTCTGGCTACAGCTCTGCTGAATTCTGAAACTTAAACACATGTTCAAAAACTATTTCCTCCTCACCCTCCGCCAACTCCGCAGGAACCGCGGCTACACCTTGATCAATGTTGTCGGCCTCGCTATAGGCATGGCCGTCGCCCTCGTTATCGGCATCTGGATCGCCGGTGAAGTCGCTGTCGACAAATCCTATCCTGACCGCGCCCGCATCGTGGAGATCATGCAGGACCAGCGCCCGAACGGCACCCCGCTGGGTTCGCCCATCACTTATAGAGGAATGACCGTCTCCTCCGCCCTCGTGCCCTTTCTGCAAAAGAGCTATAAAGACATCTTCGCTGAAACGTCGATGTTCGAGTGGCCCGGCGATGGCGTGCTGGCGAGCGGTGACAAAAGCATTTCCCGTAAGGGATCCTGGGCGGAACATAGTTTCCCCACCCTCTTCGGCTATCACTTTCTTAGCGGGAACGCGGAGTCGCTGCGTGACCCTTCCACGGCGTTGATCTCCCGGTCCACCGCCATTGCCCTTTACGGAACCGAAAATGCACTGGGCAAAACCTTTAGATACAACAATCAGTTGGTGTTCGCTGTCGGAGGTGTCTTTGCCGATCTGCCCCAGACCTCCTCCTTTCATGACGTCGACTTTTTCACGCCGATCACGCACAAATTGATGGATGCGCTCACCCACAACACAGATTTCAATATCCATAACTGCCGCATCTTCGCCGGCCTCGCCGGCAATACCACCGCCGAAGGGGCCACAGCCCGGATAAAGGATCTCTGTACACCCTTTGTCAAATACAACATCGAGACCTATACCGCGCTTCCATTTGATCAGTTGTACCTGCACTACGACGAATCCGGCAGCGCCGCAGGAAGCGGGCGCATCGGCTTTGTCCGGCTTATCGGGATCATTGGTGTCTTCGTCTTGTTGCTTGCCTGCATCAATTTCATGAACCTCTCTACGGCCCGCAGTGAGAAACGGGCAAGGGAAGTCGGTATCCGCAAAACGCTTGGCTCGCTGAGAACCCAACTCATCTCGCAATTCCTGGGCGAATCCCTTCTTGTCGCCTTCTTTGCCTTTGTCCTCGCCATCGGCCTGACCGAGCTAAGTCTCCCGGCGTTTAGCCAACTCTCCGGCAAACCCATGACCCTTCCCATGACCAGCCCGGTCTTCTGGGCCCTTTCCATCGCCATCACAGGGATCACGGGCCTGCTGGCCGGCAGCTACCCGGCGTTCTATCTGAGTGGATTCCGACCTGCTAGGGTCCTGAAATCCACTTTCAAGGCCGGCAAAGGTGCAAGCCTTCCGCGAAAGGTCCTGGTGGTAGCCCAGTTCTCCATTTCGCTGAGCCTCATCATCGGCACCATCGTCGTCTTCCGGCAGATTCAGTATGCCAAGGACCGACCCGTCGGCTACGACCGCGCCGGGCTCATCAATATTCCTATCAGCACAGATTCGCTGGACCGGCATTATGAGCCCCTCCGCACCAGCCTTCTCAACACCGGGGTAGTGGCGGGTGTGGCGAACTCTTCCACCCTACTGACATCGTTTTATCAAAATAACTTTATGGAATGGCCCGGCATGACCGAGGAGCAGAAAAGCATATCCTTCCGCGATATAGAGGTCAACGCCGATTTCGGTCCCACCATCGGCTGGACAGTGCTCCGGGGCCGGGACTTCTCCAGGGCCTACCGAACGGATAGTACTGCCGCCATCGTCAACGAGGAAGGCGCCCGCGCCCTTGGATTTAACAACCCGATTGGCAAAACCTTCCGGTTTGAGAACAAGGATTATACGATCATCGGGGTAACAAAGGACATGATCTCCAACAGCCCCTATGACATTGTCCAACCCGCTGTCTTCCTGGGTCACGGTGGACACTCCGTCGACATTATCCGCATTAAACCCGGCACTCCCATCCGTACCGCGCTCACTGCGATCGAAGCCGTGTACAAACAATACAATCCCGCAAGTCCCTTTATTTATCATTTTGCCGATGAAGATTATGATCGAAAATTCAAGCTTGAAACCCTTGTTGGCCGGCTGGCAGCTATATTCGCCGCTTTGGCCATCCTTATTTCGTGCCTTGGCCTGCTTGGTCTGGCGGCCTATGTAGCAGAACAGCGTAAGAAAGAGATCGGCGTAAGAAAGGTATTGGGTGCCACTGTCGCTCAGGTTTGGATGCTACTGTCAAAGGAGTTCATTGTACTGGTATTGATTAGTTGTACCATTGCCTGCCCTGTCGCGTTTTATGTCCTTAGTCATTGGTTGGAAAAATATGATTACCATACCAGGATAGATCCACGGATATTTTTGTTTTCGGCCCTACTGGCCGTTCTGCTCACGTTGTTTACCATAAGCTTTCAGGCAATAAAGGCAGCCGTCGCCAATCCGATAAACAGCCTTAGAACTGAATGAGCAGATGTTGAGCAGAAAAATATCAGGACTCCAAAAATCATTCGGTGCGGAGGCTTTTAACGGGATTCATCAGGGCCGCTTTCAGGGCCTGGAAGCTAACGGTACATAAAGTTATGAAAAGCATCCCGGCGCCGGCCAGAACGAAGATCCAGGGCGAGAGATAGGTGTGGATCGGGTAATTCTGCAACCATTTGCTCATTGCCTGCCCGATCAGCGGCATGGCGAT
>Ga0206895_1096_pt1 | contig 24943 bp, 26 predicted proteins | sample Alteio_BWOrgHeat_51_FD_152967 | JGI IMG/M metagenome (GOLD analysis project Ga0206895, IMG submission 152967) | Enriched cells from forest soil in Barre Woods Harvard Forest LTER site, Petersham, Massachusetts, United States -... | ecosystem: Environmental > Terrestrial > Soil > Temperate forest >...
ATACACAGGCAATGGAAATAGCATCATGGGGCAGGAATGTAAATATCAAAGTGCCGGTAACCAATACAGAAAATAAATTTGCGGGCGAACTGATCAAAAAATTATCTGCACAGGGTGTTTTTGTAAATGTAACCGCACTCATGACACTTGAGCAGGTTAATAAAGTAATGGATAGTTTACAAGGAGATGCACCTGCTTACATATCAGTGTTTGCAGGACGTATAGCAGATACGGGAAGAGACCCGATGCCTGCAATGGCAAAAGCTGCTGAAATATCACGTACACGGCCAAACACCGAAATTATCTGGGCAAGCCCGCGCGAACTGTTTAATATATTCCAGGCCAATGAAGCAGGCGTTCAGATCATTACTGTTGCGAATGACCTGCTGAATAAACTTTCTTTGGTTGGAAAGGATCTGGATGAATATTCGCTGGAAACAGTAAAGATGTTCAGGAACGATGCAGTAAAAGCAGGTTTTTCAATCGGTTAACCTTATTTATATCTATGCGTTTTTTTCAAAAAATCATTGCCGAGATCTTTGCATACATAGATTCGGTTGCATTTGCGTGGCCGGGTTATATCGGTAATAAATTACGTGTACTGGTTGTATCTGCAAGGATCAAAAAAATGGATCCGAAATGTTATATAGAAAAAGGGTGCCAGTTCCGCGGCCTGCACAATATCTCTTTTGGGTCTGAAGTAAGTATTGGCTGCCGGAGTATTTTTTTTGCCGACAAAGGCAGTATCACTATCGGCAACAAAACATTCTTTAATGTAAACTGCAATGTAAATGCATCCGTAGGCGGCAATATCTTTATCGGTAATCATTGTTTGATCGGGACAAATGCGGTGATCCATTCTTCCAACCACAATTTTGACGACCTCGATACATTGATCATGAAACAAAAACATACGTCTGCGGATATTCATATCGAAGACAATGTATGGATCGGCGCCAATGCGATCATTCTGCCGGGCGTAAGAATTGGCGAAGGCGCTGTGATCGCCGCAGGAGCCGTAGTAAATAAAGATGTTGAGAAAAATACAGTTGTTGGCGGTGTGCCTGCACGTTTTATCAAAAACAGGTAATGAAGTATATAAAAACAACCTGCCCGGTATGTGGCAGTGAGAACGGGTTTACATTTCTGCAAAAATATAAATATGACAACCCCCTGTTTGCGGCCGGATCTATTGTACATTGCAATAACTGTGAAATGATCTTCGTTGATCCGATGCCGGATAAAGAGGCGCTGCAAAAATATAATGCCGGTTATTTTGATAATGCACACGGCGGAGTAAATAAAGACAAACTTACTTCTGCGTTTATTTCTGCAGTTAATTTATTGCGGGTGATATATGTAGAACATTTTAACAAGGAACAAAATGGATCTATCAGAAATATTCTGGAGATCGGCCCTGGCGGTGGACAGTTTGCAAAACACTGGTTAAGCAGGCATGATGATATCAAAGGGTATACAGGAGTTGAAACGGATGAAGTCTGTTATCCAAATCTCAAAGCAACAGGCGTAAAAGTATTTTCATCTGCCGATGAATTGCCTGTTGATCAAAACTATGACCTTGTTGTGATCTCACACGTATTGGAACACACTTCTCATCCCGCTGAATTTATCAATGCCTGCACAAAATATTTATTACCCGGAGGTACCTTATTTATTGAAGTGCCCTGTAAAGATTTTGAGCACAAGGGATCTGTTGAACCGCATCTTCTTTTCTTTGACAAAAAACCGATGAATATTTTTCTTGCCCGGAGGGGTTTTGAAAAAATTCATACTTCTTATCACGGCAATACTATTAAAGACCTGAAAGCCAAACCTTCTCTTTTCAATAAGCTGTACAGTAAATGGCGTAATTTTTTATTATACAGGAATATCACGTTTCCATTTTCAATAAAGGAGCATGGATTGGAAGAAGTAAGTGACCCACTTGAAAGGGCAGCTGTAAAACCATTCAAGGCACATATTGAACAGGACGAACCATCATGGTGGCTGCGTGCAATTGCTATAAAAAAATAATAACAGATCAATGAAAAGTTTTTTAGAAACATCATTTAACCTCGAAGGAAAAGTTGTTCTGCTTACAGGCGCAGGCGGGCATTTGGTTGGAGAAATGTCGCGCGGGCTCGCCAAAGCCGGAATGAAAATAGTTTGCTGCGATAATAATATTGAAGCTGCACAAACGGTAGTAAACGATATCACCCAAAACGGCGGAACGGCTATTGCCGTAAAAGTTGATGTACGGTCGGTAACCGACCTGCAAAATGCTTTATCCGAAGCCATCAAACATTATGGGCAACTGGATTGCGTATTAAATGGCGCAGGCGGAAATGCGCCAACGCCTTTTCTTGAGATTGCAGTGGAAGAATGGAACAGCATCATCGAAGTACAGCTTACCGGAACTATGTTATCGTGCCAGGTATATGGCAAATACATGGTTGAACGCGGAAGCGGCTCGATCATTAATATCAGTTCTGCATCATCGGGCCCGCCATTATCAAAAGCATTTGCGTATTCGGTTGCAAAATCGGGCGTAAAAAACCTGACACAAAATCTTGCACGCGAATGGGGCACAACAGGCGTTCGTGTAAATGCATTGCGTCCCGGATTTTTTCCAACAGAATGGTCGATGAAAAATTTTATCACACCGGAAAGAGAAGCGGCAATTTTAGGGCATACCGGAATGAAGCGATATGGCAAGCCTTCCGAATTGGTTGGTGCGGTAATGTGGCTGTTCTCAGATGCTGCGGGTTTTGTAACAGGCGCTGAAATTGCGGTAGATGGCGGTTTTACTGCCATGACGATATAGATACATACCATGGCTGCAGATATTGCGCTTCAACTTTATAAAGAATTTTACAAACCGGATACAGGCGCTGTTGATACACAACAGTCGTCTGCGCACTGGAAAAGTTTTTCAAAGAATTTCAAAGTTGAGCTGAATGCTGATCAAACCGTACGCACGATCAAAGGCTATGGTTTTGGCGGCAGTGATGATAACAGGTTGATCGCTAAAATAGCTGCTTGGATTGGCAACAGGTTATTATTATCTCAAGTAAATTATCCCGGCCTCGCTAAAGAAACCAGTGATGCAAAAAAACTCGTAAGAACAATGGGGCTTTCTTTTTCGCAGGATGCATTCAGGCAGGTGTGTACAAAATATTTGCTGGAAAAAGAAACGGCGAAAAATAATATCGAGGTAAAAAATATTCTTATCATCGGCGATGGATATGGAATATTGGCGGCTTTGCTGAGTGAAAAATATCCCGATGCAAAAATATTTCTGATCGATCTTGGCGCTACACTTTTTTTTTCAGGCATATTATCTCGGACAGGCTTTTGCAAATAAGAAACATGTTCTTCTGGGAAAAACAAAGGAAGAAAATAATGAGAATGGTTTTTTTTATTGCCCGGCTGAAAGATTGCAAGATTTTCCGTTAGAAGAGATCGACCTCGCTATCAATGTTGCATCCATGCAGGAAATGACGATCGGTGTGGTAAATAATTATTTCAGAATGATGCGGGAAAGAAAAACCAAATTGTTTTACTGCTGCAACCGTTTAGAGAAAACATTACCGGATGGGCAGGTAACCAGGTTCAAAGAATATGGCTGGAAAAATGACGACATTCATTTAATAGATGAAAAATGCCCATGGCATCAATATTTTGCAGGCCGCGGCACATCTGAAAATGTAAAATTGATGAATATCTTGCCTATACCATTGCTGCATCGTTATGATGGCGTTCATTGGCACAGGCTTAGTTTACTTTCACATTAAGTTATCAATACCATGAATCGTACAGTTGTTGTTACAGGCGGATCAAAAGGATTGGGCGCAGTTATTTCATCGGCTTTCTATACAGCAGGTGATAATGTTGCGATCCTCTCAAGAAACGATACCGGCCTCGCCGATACATTGGGCGATCGCGCCCGTTTTTTTAAAACAGATATCAGCAAACCATCTGAAATAAAAACAGCTTTTGAAGAGGTGGCCAAGTGGTCGGGCAAGATCGACGTACTAATTAATAACGCAGGATACTCAGGCTGGAAACCATTGGAAAAGATTGATGAAGATTTCTGGGACAACATGATCGCTGTAAATCTTAAAGGTGTGCTGTTTGCATCACAGGCTGCCATTGCCGGCATGCAGAAAGGTTCGGCCATCATTAATATTTCAAGCCTGGCAGGCAAAAGAGGAAGCGCCAACAACGCTGTGTATTGCGCAAGTAAATTTGGTGTGAACGGCATTACACAGTCACTCGCCAAAGAACTTGGTGCACGTGGAATAAGAGTGAATGCTGTTTGTCCCGTTTATCTCCGCACAGAAGGATTAGAAGGTGCATTGAATGAAAAAGATTCGCCCTCAAAAGGCGGCGATCTTACTGCCTACTTAAATGAATTTGCAAAAACACAAACAGCCCTGGGTATACTGCCAACTGAACAACAGGTAGCCGATACCTGTATCTTTTTAGCATCAACACAAGCAGGCGCCATCACGGGCCAATGTATCAATATAGATTGCGGCGTATTACCTCAATAAAAAAATCAATTTCAAAATTTCCCATTTCCAAAATTCCAAAATCAAAGAATGCCGGACAATAATATCACCATCGTTATTCCTGCAAGAATGGCTTCTTCCCGTTATCCCGGAAAACCGTTGATAGAAATAATGGGGTTGCCATTGATCGAGCATGTGAGAAGAAGGGCTTTGCTCGCAAAAGAATCGCATTTGGTTGTTGTGGCTACCTGCGATGAATCGATCAAAGCCGCAGTAGAACAGGCAGGTGGAAAAGCAGTGATGACAAAAGACACACACGAACGTTGCACAGACCGAATTGAAGAAGCTATGGAAAAATTACCGGGCGATATTGTAGTAATGGTACAGGGCGATGAGCCTTTACTGATGCCCGGTGCAATATCAGCAGTAGTAGCGCCATTGCTGGCAGACGAAACCTTACCTATCGTAAATCTTTTGTCGCCATTGGAATCGATGGATGACCATGCGAACCCGAATATTGTAAAAGCAGTTTGCAATTTAAAAGGTGAAGTGATTTTTTTTACACGGTCATCTATTCCTTTTTACCGCGAACAGATCAAGGTTCCGGTTTACAGGCAAACGGGAATTATGGCATTCAGAAAAGAAGCCCTGAACAAATTCAGCGCATTGCCTGAAACTTCTCTGGAACGCGCAGAATCTGTTGATATGCTGCGCGCCATCGAACACAGTATGCGCATTGCCGGTGTGGTGGTTGATTATGTAACGATCGGTGTTGACCGCCCGTCTGATGTTGCATTGATAGAATCGGCGATCAACAATGACCCGGTACAAAATGGCCTGTTCAAATCAATCACGTAATAATACATGAGTTCGAAAATTAAAACGGGTATTGTTGGTTTTGGGTATATGGGCGAGATCCGCTACAAAAATATCATGGATCATCCCGATATGGAGCTGGCCGGTATCTGCGACCCGAACCGCGAAGCAGAGATCATGGCAAAAGGTGCACGTGTTTATAAAACATGGAAAGAACTGGTTGATGATGATGTTGATGCAGTGATTGTATGCACACCCAATTTTGCCATTCCTGAAGTGGCGGTGTATGCAATGAATAAAGGCAAACATGTTTTCTGCGAAAAACCACCCGGCAGGAATTACCACGATATTAAACTGATCCGTGACGCTGAAATAAAAAACCCTTCTGTTAAACTGATCTTTGGTTTTAATCATCGCCATCATCCCGGTATCACTGATGCAAAAGCGATCATTGATTCGGGATCACTCGGGCCAATACTCACTTTACGCGGTGTGTATGGTAAAGGTGGCGGCTATGATTACAGCCAGTCATGGCGAAACGACATTACTATTTCCGGCGGCGGTATTTTGCTCGACCAGGGAATTCATATGCTTGACCTTTTCAGGTATTTTGTTGGCGATTTTACAGATGTACAGGGAATGCGCGCCATTACTGCATTTGATATTGAAGTGGAAGATAATGCGGTGGTTATTTTGCGCACAGAAAAAGGCCAACTCGCTCAATTGCATTCATCCGCAACATCATGGAAACATACATTCCGTTTAGAGATCGGTTGTGAAAAAGGTTATGCAGTGATATCGGGTTTATTATCAAAGACCGGAAGTTATGGGCGCGAAACATTGGTGATCGGACGGCGCCCTTCGCAAAATGAAAAAATTGCAGTGGGCAATCCGCGCGAAGAAACCAGTTATTATGATCATGACCCTTCATGGAACATAGAGATCGCACATTTTGCAGAATGTATCGTCAACGATCGGCCGATAGAAAAAGGAACATCTGATGATGCGTTGAAAGTAATGGAGATCATTGATAAAGTTTACCAGTTACCGATCATTCACATGGATAAAAACAGCAGCAAATGAAAACGGTTGTATCTGTAAATGAAATATCCGAGTTCGAAATAAAACCCAAAGCCGAGCTGGGCGAATGGAAAAAATTAGTGGCGAAAGAAACTGCAGAACGCTGGAAAGATAAAGCCAGCTGGGTAAAGGTTTCGTGTCCTGTTTGTAAAAGCGATGGATCAACACCCGCTTTTAACAGATCAGGTTTTGTTTATGTGGAATGCAACAGTTGCAAAACATTGTATGCACAAACACGGCCCTCAGAAAAGGAACTGAACTGGTGGTATACCGGTTCCGACTCTGTAAATTTCTGGCAACAGAAATTATTAAAACTGAGCGCCGCATCAAGAGAAGCAAAGATCATTGAACCAAGGGCGAACTGGATACTGGATGGTTTATCCGAATACCTTTCCAATACCCCGCTTAAAAATATCCATTACACCGATATTTCTTTTTTCGGAAAAGGATTGATAGAAAAGATCGCAGAAACAACAGAAGGCATGCAGATCGTTTCTGCCGGTATAACTGATGGAAATGAAAAATATTCTTCCGGCGCTGTAAAAATAAATACGGTCTCATCGATTGATAATATCTCGCATCTGCAACAAACCAATGTTTTGGTTGCTATTGATGTATTAGAAAGAATTTCAAGCATCCGTGATTTTCTCTTGCAACTTGAATCGGTTGTAAGCCCTGATGGGCTTGTATTTGCGACCTGTCCGGTTTCAAGCGGTTTCGAGATCCAGTCTTTATGGGATCAATCGCCATCGATCATCCCGCCCGATAAACTCAACCTGCCATCTGTAAAAGGATTGATCGAACTCTTCACTGCATCATCCAAATGGAAAATTCTGGAACTCAGTACACCGGGTATGTTTGATGTAGAACTGGTACGCCAGGCAATGTTACAATCACCCGGTGAGAACTGGCCGCGTTCCTTACATGTTTTACTGGATGGCATCGATCACCAGGGTATCGGGCTCTTTACAGAATATCTTCAATCGCAACGCCTCTCTTCTTTTGCACGTATCGTGCTGCGGAGAGAGCGCAGTAAAATTTTATAGTATGCTTGCAGAAAAGATCAAACAGAAACTACAAAACAAACAACCTTCTATCGGCACATGGATGTCGATGGCGCATCCTTCGATCGCGGAAATACTGGCGATGGCCGGTTATGATTGGGTTGTAGTAGAAACGGAACACACAGCTATTGATGTGTCGGAAACATTACGCATGATCATTGCGATCGAACAACGCGGATCCATTCCGTTGGTAAGGCTCGCGGGCATCGATCCCATACAGGCCAAAGCTGTACTGGATTCAGGGGCAGCGGGTGTAATTGTTCCGATGGTAAATAATAAAGCTGATGCAGAACTGGCTGTTGCCATGTGTAAATATCCGCCGATGGGAATACGTGGCGTAGGGCTTGCACGCGCGCAGGGCTATGGCGTTGAGTTTGATGATTATGTAAAACGTGCAAACAAAGATTCATTGGTGATCGTTCAGATAGAACACATCGATGCGGTGAATAATATAGAAGAGATCTTATCCGTTCCGGGTATTGATGGAACGTTTATCGGGCCTTATGATCTGTCAATGTCTTTAGGCATTCCCGGCCAGTTATCACATCCAGACGTAGTGAAGGCAAAAGAAAAAGTATTACAGGCAGTATTAAAAAAAGGGCTTGCTGCAGGAATTCATTTTGTACAACCCGCAACAGCAGTGAGCGATTGCGAAGCGGCAATAAAAGCAGGTTACACTTTTGTTTCTATGGGAACGGATATTTTGTTTCTGGGCGATAGTGCACGCGCCATGCATGCAGACATGCATAAACTGATCGGTTGATGTTTGATGCGAGTGAAATAAAAGTAGTTATATTAGATTTTGATGGCGTGATCGTTGAATCGAATGATATCAAGGATCGGGCATTTGAAAAAATATTTAATAGCTATCCTGAATATAGCGAAGACTTTTTTCGGTATCACAAAAAGCATGTTTCTGTTTCACGTTATACAAAGTTTGATTACGTACTCGAAAAACTTGGCCGAGTAGGTGATATGGATCTGAAAAATAAATTACTCGCGGATTTTTCAAAATATACTTTGGAGCTGATGTATTCAGCTCCTTTTGTAAAAGGTGCAAAAGAGTTTCTCGCAGCGATGCAGGATAAACTTCCTTTGTACCTCGCATCGGTTACGCCGATCGATGACCTGAATCATATACTCCGTCATTTAAACATCCGGCCTTTTTTTACAGATGTATATGGTTGCCCGCCGTGGACAAAACCCGGCGCCATACTCGATATAGTAAACAAAGAAAACCAAACAGCTTCATCCGCAGTATTGATAGGTGATTCATACGGCGATCAGCGCGCAGCAAATGAAACAGGTATTCATTTTATAGGACGTAACAGCGGATTGGGTTTTGAAGACCCGCAACCCGCATGTATCATCCCTGATCTTACAAGCCTTTCAACAATTTTTAAAACAGTACATACATAAGATGGATTCGATATTTGTTGCTTTATCAACTTTTGCAGAACACGATGCTTCATTAAAAGAGATACTTGCTTTATCAGGCCTGCCATACCAAATTCATTCTACCGGAAAAAGAATTACGCGGGAAGAATTGCTCGCGAATGCAACAAATGCTACGGTTATTCTTGCCGGCGTGGAAACGTATGATGATGCATTACTCGCTTCATTGCCTCTGTTGAAATGTATTGTCCGCTGCGGTGTTGGTGTAGATGCGATCGATCTTGCCGCTGCCAAAAAAAGAAATATCACGATACTAAATACACCGGAAGTTCCAACCGTTGCCGTGGCAGAGCTGGCGCTTACTTTGTATCTGGCATTAAGCAGGAACTTACGGGTTCAGGCCAATAAAATGGGTGAAAAAAAATGGGAGCGGCACGAATCGCATTTGCTTAGCGGTAAAACCATTGGTATCATTGGGTTTGGAAGGATCGGCAGAAAGATCGCTGAATTCTGTAAACCGTTTGGTATAAAATTTTTAGTGTGCGACCCTTTTATTGATAAAGGAACGATCACTGATAAAAATATTGAACTGGTTGATAAAGCCACGTTATTAAAAGCGGCAGATATCATTTCGATCCACGCATCAAAAACCAAAGGAAGCGAACTGATCATTGCAGGCGATGATTATGCAAAAATGAAAAAGGGCGCTTTGCTGGTAAATCTTTCACGCGGCGGAATGATCGATGAAGATGGATTGGTCAATGCATTGAAATCAAAACACCTTGCCGGCGCAGGCCTGGATGTATTTAAAGAAGAACCGTATAACGGCCCGCTCTGCGATCTTGAAAATGTTATCCTCACTCCACATTCAGCTACCGGAACCATTGAAACACGAAATGCTATGGAAGCGGAATGTCTTGACAAAGCCCTGCGTTTTATCAAAGGAACCATTGCCGAAAACGAAAAAATTGGATAAGCTTTCTACCGAACAATATGCATTTATCTGCACGGAAGCTGATGCAATTTTACAAGAGTACGCCTCCAGTGTGCCGGTAATTTCTATACCTTGGCTGCATGTGCTTAACGGCCATCCGAGCAACCAGCTTAAATATATTCCTGTATTTAAAAAACGGAATTTCTGGCTGCAGGTAAAAGTGTTCAGCTACTTTACCGGCTCCATTTTTTTAAATCTTTTTTTATCGTTGATCTCTTTTGTATCGGGCCGCAGGAACCATCCATGGGTACAACCGGATCTGGATGTTCTCATGGTATCACATCTGATCAACCTGCAGGTAAAACAGGATGCGCCGGATTTTTATTTTGATGAGTTGCCTGGTTATTTAGCGGAACATAAACACAAAAAAAGTACACTGGCATTGATCGACCATACAACTTCTTTTTTCAATGCAAAGAAAAAGAGAAGGTTGTCCGGCCCCAAAAAATATATCATTCCCAAACGGCTGGGATTACAAACTGAGATCCGCATCCTGGGCAACTGTGTTTCTTCTTTCTTTCTTTTTTTTAAAAGATACCTAAAGGAAACAGACAGGGATAAAAGATCATTTCTGCTTGAAACCACCTTGCAAACCCTTGCCCCGGCCAGCTTTCATGCGTTAAGGCTGCATGCGAATATGATCCATGTGATCGATCATTCAAATGTAGCAACCATATTCATGACATGGGAAGGGCATTCATGGGAGCGGTTGATCGTTCACGCAACAAAGCATGCCAAACGAAAAATAAAAAGTATCGGATACCAGCATACTATCCTGTTTCCCGATTCACACGGCCTAAAACGGTTTATCAGTGATGCGTTTAACCCGGATATTGTATTAACAGTTGGAACGGTCACAGCAGGCATTCTCACTTCTTCAGGCGGATTGAAAGATGCTGCAATAATACCCTATGGCTCTCACCGGCGTTCACAAAAAAAAGTTGATACACTCACTGAAACAAAAATTAAAAAATGCCTCGTTACTCCTGAAGGTGTTCCGCGTGAAAGTAATTTGCTTTTTAATTATGCTATCGAAGCGGCCAAACAGTTACCCGAATGGCAATTTGTGCTCAGGCTGCATCCCATCCTCAGTTTTGAAAAGCTTCAGGAACAAAATGAACAACTGCGGAATCTTCCGGGCAACGTAAGGCTGTCAACTGAAAAGAATATAGATAATGATTTTGCCGATTGTCAACTGCTGTTGTACAGAAGTTCATCGGTCGCGATATTTTCTGTTTTAGCCGGATTAAAACCGGTTTGCCTTGAACTCGAAAATGAAATTTCTATCGATCCATTATATATGCTGGATTCATGGAAAGTAACTGTTAAGGAAGTTGATGAGTTTATCGGCCTGTTGCATTCAGCGAATAACATCTCACTGACAGAAAAAAATACAGAACATGCCAAAGCTGTAAAATTTTGCGAAGAATATATGATGTTGCTTGACAGATCAGTTTTTGACCGGCCCATATTTGGATTCAATTGAGCAGTATGGAAACAAATCAAATCGTTGCCATACAGCTTACTGATATTTCTGCAGTGGCAAAATACCTGGCTTCTCATACTGCAGGAATTTATGATGAGGCGTACTGGTTAAAAATATTGAACTGGGTATGGATCGATAATCCGAATATCAATGAAACACATGCGTTGTTTGGATATAAAATTGAAAACAGCAGCGGAAAAATATGCGGAATGTTCGGCAATATCCCGGTGCAGTATACAATTGACGGAGAAATAAAAAGGTCTTCCTGGCCAACAAGCTGGTACGTTGATAAAAATATCCGTAACCGGAGCCTTGAACTTTTTAAAATGGTGGCTGAGCAGGAAGGTGTTTTAATGAATAATACGCCGCTTGCATTTGTTGAAACGATCATTGAACGTATGTTCGATTTCAGAAAAGCGGATTCACTTTGGTTTCAACGTTCTTTTCTTTTTCCGCTCAGCGTATTAAGAAGTTATTTTGGCGAAGACATCAAGTCGCCGTTCTCTCTCAGGAGAATGGGTATATTATCTATCGGAACACTGCTTAAGATCCCGCAGGCATTTCATTTTATGTTAACGAAAATAACGCGTGATAATAACGAGATATCGGTGAAATCAATAAACGATTTTTCAACCGCTACCGATAAATGGTTTACAGCGTTTACAAAATATCATCCCTGTTCTTTTGTGCGGAGCAGTAAAAATTACCATTGGCTTTTTTGCAATAAACAGCATGCACACAGGTACAAAGTGATCGAAGTACAATATAAAAACGAAGTGCAGGGATATTATGTATTTAAAAAAAGACGCGCAGATAATTTCAGTTATATAGAAATGATCGATGAAGCCATTTTGCCATTGCCGGCCAAAATACAGCAAAAGATCATACAAAAAGTGTATGCTGAAATATATAAACAGACAGATAAGGAAAGCCTGCTGGTTATGCGTTCGAATAGTGACGCTATACAAGCTGCATACAAAAAACTTTTGGGCATAGCAGTTAATAAAATTGAAAAAAGTTATTTCCGCGCCGATTTTCTTCCGCAGGGTGAGCAGCCGTTTATGACATCTTTAGACGGCGACAGTATTTTCTTTCAATAAATGATCAATGAGGCAAGGGTCGCTATATACATTAATGTTTCATGGCATCGTATCATCTAAACCGGATCATTTTTTATATGGCCCTAACACCAATTGTTTTGTAAGAGAAAAAGATTTCGAAAAACTCATACGATACTGCAGCAAAAAATACCGGGTACTGAAACTAAAAGATCTGGCATCTTATCTCAATGGTACTGCTACAGAAGATGGTGTGCTGATCACTTTTGATGATGGCCTGCAAAGCCTGTACACACTGGGTTTGCCGATCCTGAAAAAATATAATGCCACAGCAACAGTATTCATTACTTCAGACTGGACAAACAAAGGAATACAACCCGCTGTTTTCTCACTTGAATATTTATTATACCATCATTTGCCTGCAACGGTTAATATATATTCTGATGGGTTCATCTATGAAAAACGCGTTGATACAAAAGAAAATATCTCACCATCGATCGATGCGATATGGGCTAAACTTTTTGAAAATAAAATTTCACCATTATCATTAACCGATCAGCAGATAACCATCAACAGCAAACCATTGAATTTATTTGAAGCGGAACCGGGCGGCGGTTACTGGAAACCCGTTTCATGGGAAATACTTCAACAGGCAGTTAAAGAAGGAACAATTGAGATCGGCGCACATGGCAAAACACATACACCATTCGCCTGGCTATCAAAAGAACAGCTGGAAAATGAATTGAATGAAAACAAAGAAGTGATAGAAAAGAAGCTACAGGCCAATGTTACTTCCTGTTCTTTTCCGCATGGATCATATGATGCAAATACACTTTCCATACTACCTGAATATTTTACGTATGGATTTGCCAATAAAATGGTTTCAACACAAAATAAAATTGAGAAGCTCAATATAACACGGTATAACGTACCATTTCAGCGGCCCAATAATATTCCGTTGCTGATCGGTTATCCTTTTCTTGGAAAGGTGTTGCGAAAATTTGGCTCCGTTACAGGATTATTTTGAGATTGCTTATTAAAAACATTTTCAAACACTAATACATTTCCAGTCATGCAATTTGCCAAACAGTATTTAAGTGAAGCCAAAACCATTCTCGAACAGATCGATGTTGAACAGATTGAAAAAATGACCGAATTGCTGGTCAACCTGCGCAATCAAAAGGGCCGTTTGTTTTTAACAGGAGTGGGTGGTGGTGCGGGGCACGCGAGCCACGCTGTAAACGATTTCCGCAAGATCGCCGGAATTGAATCTTACTCACCCGCAGATAATGTAAGCGAATTAACTGCACGCACAAACGATGAAGGCTGGGAAACAACTTACGCCGCATGGTTGCAGGTAAGTAACCTGAATGCAAAAGATATGCTGTTTGTTTTTTCTGTCGGCGGCGGCGATGCAGAAAGAAATATCAGCGCCAATATCGTGAACGCATTAAAACTGGCAAAAGAAACCGGTTGTAAAATTATCGGCGTTGTGGGCCGCGATGGCGGTTACACTGCTAAAGTAGCCGATGCCTGTGTGATCATTCCAACGGTGAATGCTGCATATGTAACACCACATACAGAATCTTTCCAGGCATTGGTTTGGCACCTGCTGGTTTCTGATCCGCGTTTGCAACAGATGACGAATAAATGGGAATCGCAGAAATAAATTGTAAGAAAAAATTTCAGCCGCAAAGTCACAAAGACAGGATGACGCCCTAAGTATTGTATGTTTAAAAATAAGATCAACTCTTTAATAACATGGCTTCTGGTTTGGAGCATCGCAGTGCGGGCCATTGTCTGGATTTTATTGCCACCGGCAAAAACACTTGATCAATACCAGCCAACCGATATTCTTTTTTTCTCGGCATTAACGGATCATTTCAGTGATTTTTTTCGTTTTTCTACGCAGATCCCGCCTGCCTCTTATCTTATCAATGCATTTGTTTTCTTTTTATTCGGAGTGAAGACGGCGCTTACTGTAAGAGCATTCCTGTTGCTTGTTTTTATCATGGACATTTCGGCGGTACTGCTTTTGTTCAATGCTGCTAAAAGGCTCGGTTCAGACAAGCGAAAGTCTTTTTTTTATCCTCATTTTATTTTCAACCGCGCTGATCCCTTTTGAACTATGGTGGGAAGGAATGCATTATGATCACCACACAATATTTTTTACATCATTGTTTGCATGGTCATTGGTAAAACTGATTACGAATAAAAATAGTTTTGGCAATGCATTGCTTGTATCGGTTGCAGCAGCATTATTGGTTGCGCAATCAGCGGCAAATTCTGCGATAGTACCGGTTTCATTGGTTCTTATTATTTCCTGTTTATATTTTCCAGAAAGAAAATTCAAACAGCTCACAATGTCATTGATCGTTGTATTGATCTTGCCGGCTATTGTTTTGATCGCAGTAAGTAAAAAAAATCAATCGGCCGGTAATGAATCATTAACAAGCAATAAAGGCGGCCCTGCTATGATGATGGTTGTTCAGCGTGCATATAATTATGATGTAAACCGCATCCGCAATGTGATGAAAGAAAGCGGTGCGCCGGATTGGTATATATGGGCCTACGACCATGCCACCCCACCCGTTGATCCCGTAACAGGAAAACCATCCGATGGCTGGATGAACCTTGCCCAGGCATTCGGAATTTGTTTTTATCCGTCCACCAGGGAAAATAAAAACGTATGGAATTATCAATTCGATCCATTGCTCGTTTACTTACGCCAAAACGGTTCGATAGATTTAGCAGCTGCAGTTGAAGCAGATTCAACAGACGCAGTTAATAAACCTTATCGCTTTGCAGGGTATTCGCCCGAACTGAGCCCGAGATGGATCGGTATCTATGGCGACGTATCAAAAAAAATGTTTTTTAAAGCGATTGAAAAAAATCCGGTTGGTATGTTCCGTTCTTTTTTTATTCAACAGGCAATTTTTGCAGCATACGGGCCGCTGTTTCCTTATAATGCAATAAAAGATAAACCATCGCTTTTAGCAAGAAGCGGGATCAGAAGTTTGCGTTCACCCATTCCTTTACAACCGCTGTTTATTTTTGCAGCGCTGCTCTTCGCAATATTGGGATGGATAACTTATCTGAGGGTACTATTAAACATACCTGAAGCAGCCATTGATTTTTTCAAAACAAAAAAACAACAGGCGAAAGTGCATATCAATGTTTTTTTGCTGTTAAGTATTCCTGTTATTCTTTTGGCTGTTGTTTATTCCTGTTTGGTTGGCGGTGAGAACGACAGGTATTTTATGCAGGCCACGCCATATATAGTTCTCCTCGCAACAATTATTGTTTCAGGGATAGGGTCAAATAAAAATAATAGAGTATAGGTTTGAAAACTCAAAAACAAATTAAGTATAGCGCGTAACGCTAAAAGCTGAACGCTTAACGCGAAAGCCATAAGTACTACTCTTGCGTTTAGCGTTTCTTAAAATCGTTCACATACAGGTAAAAGTTTATTATCAAAGCAAACTATGGATATCATCCCCAATAACCCGAACAACCCGGATTGCCGGATCGGAATTTTTGTTATCGCATACAACGCGGAAAGCCACATCGAAAAAACACTTGGCCGCATACCCGATGCCGTATGGAAAATGCTGACGGTGGTTTATATTGTTGACGATTGCAGCTCTGACGAAACAACATTAAAAGCGTTAAACTTTAACCACGAACATTCTGCCAAGATCGTTGTGATCAGGAACCGTGTCAATCTCCGTTATGGCGGCAACCAGAAATTAGGTTATCAATGGGCCATAGATCAGAAACTGGATATTGTAGTGATGTTGCATGCCGACGGGCAATACGCGCCCGAATTTCTTGAGCAGATGTATACACCCATCATGAACAATGAAGCAGATGTAGTGATCGGTTCAAGGATGATGACAAAAGATACAGCACTCCTCGGCGGAATGCCAAAGTATAAATATTATGGCAACATCATCCTCACTAAAATACAGATCGCCTTAACGGGTTTGAAATTATCTGAATATCATTCAGGTTACCGTGCATACAGTGTAAAATTTTTAAAGAGTATTCCGTTCTGGGAAAATTCGAATGAATGGCATTTTGATACGCAGATCTTATTGCAGAATTACCAGATCAAAGCGCGCATAAAAGAATTACCTATTCCAACTTATTATGGCGATGAAATATGTCATGTGAACGGCATCACGTATGGTATGAATTGCGTGGTAACTTCTTTTGGTTTTTTATTATACCGCCGCGGCATCTATTACAGCCGCAAATATGATGTGAACCTGAAGGGGCAACGGTATTTTGATAAATTTGATGATCCTTATTCCAGCCACTCACTTATCTACAAACACCTGCTGGCCGTGGGTGTTACAGGTAAAAAAATTCTTGAACTCGGTGTAGGCGATGCTTCGCTTACACGAAGACTGAAAGATCATGGCGCCCTGGTAGACGGCGTGGAATCCGACAAAGTGTATATCGATCTCGCACAACCTTTTTGCAACAGGATCTTCAGCGGCGACCTGAACAAAATAGAAACACTTAACCTCGATACGGATTATGATATCATTGTTGCCGCCGATATTCTCGAACACCTTGTTGACCCGGAATATGTTTTATCCAAACTGAAAACGAACCTGAAAAAAGATGGGCTGCTCGTGGTGTCGCTTCCCAATGTGGCCAATGCATATGTGCGGTTCAGTTTATTATTCGGAAGGTTCAATTATCACTCGAAAGGGCTGCTTGATAAAACACATCTTCATTTTTATACACTCAAAACAGCATCCGCCATGTTGGCTAAGACGGGCTGGAAAGTAACTGAGCGTAGTGTAACAGCCATACCGCTGGCGATCGTTTTTCCTTTTTTACGGTTGAAATTTTTTAAATGGATCTTGCATATATTTTATGGCATCACCAAATTATTCAAAGGATTGTTTGCATACCAGGGTTTATTTTTCTGCACCAATCCCAACAGCACAAAATTATTATAACCTGGATCATCCCAACCGCGCCTCCGCGCCTTTGCGTGAAACCGATACCGGCGTATCTGTTGTGATCGCCACCCTGGGCGGAGAATGTTTATCAAAAACAATTGATTCACTTCTCAGCGGGTCAAAGATCCCTGATGAAATACTCATCTGTATTCCGGTTGATCATGCATCCAAAGTATCAGCATTTGCATCAGGCATTATAAAGATCATTCCAACAGAAGTAAAAGGACAGGTAAAACAACGCGCCTTCGGATTTACACAAACTGATTTTCCCCTGGTCATGCAATTGGATGATGATATACTTCTTGAAAAAGAGTCGGTCAAAATGCTGGTTGATCAGCTTCTGCTACTTGGCAAAGGAAACGTTATCGGGCCGGTTTACTATGGAAAAAATACCAAACGATGCATTCACGATATGCATGCGGCATTTTCAAAAAATCTTTTTGATTATATTATTTGTGCAGCGCCGTGGGGCATTGCTAAAATGGGAAAAGTAACATCAGTGGGTATCAATTATGGCGTAGATGATAGTTTATGTAAGGAAGATCTGTTCAGCACAGATTGGCTTCCCGGTGGCTGTGTATTATCATTTAAAGAAGATCTGGTAACAAAAGACTTTTTCCCTTTTACCGGTAAAGCATACTGCGAAGATGTGTTTCATTCTTATTACAGAACATTGGCAGGAACCAGGTCATGGGTGGCAACCGGCGTAAAAGTTTACATAGATGAACCGATACCTGAATTCAGTAAAGCCGTTGTTGAAAAAGTGATCAGTATACGGAGGCAATTCCTGAAACTCATACACGGCCCGCAATGGCGCCTTTTTTTTTACGAAGTGTTTTGCAGGATCAGAAGCAGGGTTTATCCCGAAGCTGAATAAATAATGATCAACAAACCCACATTCTCAATAGTAATACCGGTGTTCAATGGCGAAAGATCTATTCTTGCAGCTGTTGAAAGTTGTCTTCGGCAAACAGTGCTTCCCGATGAGATCATTGTGATCGATGATGCCAGTACGGACCATACCGCTGAAATTATTTCAGCGATCGGCTCCGGCCTTATTGTGTATGTAAAGAATGATCAGAACAAAGGCGTTTCATTCAGCCGCAACAAAGGAATAAAAATGGCAAAATATTCCTGGATCATGTTCCTCGATGCGGATGATATCTTTTATCCCGAAAAGATCGGCATCATCAAACAGTGTATTGAAGCAGATCATTCTTTCAGCGCGATCGGCCATGGCTTCGATGTGCAAAGCGATAAAGAACACATTCCTGCAAAATGGCATGAGAACATGCTGTTGAAGCCCGTTAAAGTAAACGATGTGTTGTTGCGGAATCCAATGGTAACGCCTTCTTTAACCGTTTCCGCCGATAACAAAATGTTATTTAATGAAGCAATGATACAGGCAGAGGATCATGATTTTATTTTACGCACCGTTGAAAAATTTCCTGTCGTTTATCTTGATCTGCCTTTATGCTCATTAAGCCGCATGCCGCTCACACAAGGCGGGTTAAGCAGTAACAAATGGAAAATGCGCCTTGGCGAAATGAGCATGTATACCGATTACTGTAAAAGAAAAAAAATATATCCCGCTATCCCTTTCTTCCTGTTGTTTTCCTTACTCAAACATTTGAAACAATTAGTGGGTGCGTGATATGACAGACGAAAAAAACAATACCCTTCTTCCAAAAGTTGCTGTATTAATGGCAACGTATAACGGAGAGAAATATCTGCGCGAACAGGTGGAATCAGTCTTACGGCAAAAAGATGTTGCCGTTTCGTTGTACGTGCGGGATGATAATTCTACAGACACAACGGTTCAGATCATGAACGGTTATGCCGGATCCAATAGTAATGTTTTTTTACTCAGCACCAGGCCGGCGCAATTAAACGTTACGAAGAATTTTTTCAGCATTGTTACAGAACTTGACCTGAACAACATCGATTATATTTCTTACTGTGATCAGGATGATATCTGGCTCGATAACAAACTGGCCGAAGCCGTAAAAATGATCAGCAACAAACAGGTAAGCTGCTACGCATCCAATTTATTACGGGGCGATGCAAATGGAAAGATCATTCAGCGTTCATCTGTATTTGCTAAACTAACCAACTATTTATTTAATCATAAATCCAATAAACAGTTACGTTTTGACCATTATCTCGAAGCGGCTTCTGCAGGCTGTACATTGGTTCTACATAAAGATGCTGCTGAATATTTTCAGAAACGAATCAATAGCATCTATGATCAAATTCCTGTAAATGCCTCGCACGACTGGTCAACATACGCTATCACGCGGATAGGCGGCTACCGATGGTATATTGATGACAGGTCATATATTATTTACCGCCAGCACAGCGCCAATGCATATGGCGTTAACAATGGAATGAAAGGTGTTTCCAAACTACTCGATCTTTTCAGTTCGGGCTGGTACCGCAAACATATTCTGATGATCGAGGATCTGTATAACGACAGCGATGTTCATCCGGATTTTATTACTGTAATCCGCGATCACAACAATGCATCTATTATATCAAGGTTCCGCGTGGCAACAGCTGTTTGCAGGTACAGGCGAAAACCCATTCACCGCCTAATGTTATTTGTTCTGATCATGGCAGGCTATTTTAAATAACATCTGTGCCATCTGTGAATCTGTGGCAAAAAAAACTGAATACTGATCTTTAAGCATGTATAAAAAATATATCAAACGGATTTTCGACCTGTTCATGTCAATTTTATTATTCATAATACTATCACCCTTGTTTTTGATCATCTGTATCATTTCATTTTTTGTAATGGATGCATCGCCATTCTTTTTCCAGCTACGCCCCGGAAAGCACGCCAAAATTTTCAGGCTGATCAAATTCAAAACAATGAATGAAAAGAAAGATAAAAACGGAAATTTATTGCCCGATGCCGAACGATTTACCCGCTTTGGTTCATTCCTCCGAAAAACATCGCTCGATGAGATCCCGCAATTGCTCAATGTGATCAAAGGCGATATGAGCCTGGTTGGCCCGCGCCCTTTGTTGGTTGAATATCTTCCATTATACAATGCAACACAGGCAAGACGGCATAACGTGTTGCCCGGAATTACAGGCTGGGCGCAGGTTAACGGCCGGAATGCCATCAGCTGGCAAAAGAAATTCGAGTATGATGTCTGGTATGTTGATCATATCAGTTTCCAGACAGATCTAAAGATCATTTTAGCAACATTTAAAAAAGTGATCAGGAAAGAAGGAATTAATTCAGCAACTTTGGTTACAATGGAAAAATTTACAGGCAATTAAGCTTACCCCTTTATGAATAATGAATATGTTATTATCGGAGCCGGTGGCCATGCAAAAGTAGTGATCGAACTAGTTGAAGGATCGGGTGATAAAGTAAAAGAAGTGATCGATAATAATATTGATCTCAAACAGGTATTGGGCTATCCCGTAACACAGCAACAGGCCGCAGACCTCCCTGTGATCATTGCTGTTGGAAATAATAAGATCCGTCAAAAGATCGCCGGTAAATGCAAAGACAAATTCGGTAAAGCCATACATCCCGGAACAAATTTGTCGAAGCGAAGTAAAATAGGAGAGGGCACTGTTGTGATGGCGGGTGTTTCCATCAATGCAGATGCAGTAATTGGAAAGCATTGTATCATCAATACAAATGCATCTGTGGATCATGAATGTATCATTGCTGATTTTGTACATATCGGCCCCAATGTATCACTCGGCGGTAATGTAACTGTAGGGGAAGGAGCCCATTTGGGAATAGGGTGTTCGGTGATACATGGAATTAAAATTGGCAGCTGGGCCACCATCGGCGCAGGTGCAGCGATCATTGAAGATGTACCCGATAATGCAGTGGTAGTAGGCGTTCCGGGAAAGATCATAAAACATAACGGGTAGGACGAAATATGGGAAATAAAATCTGGTTATCATCGCCGCATATGGGCCACGCGGAAAAAACATTTGTTGATGAAGCATTCGCCACTAACTGGATCGCCCCGCTCGGCGCCAATGTTGATGGATTTGAAAAAGATATTTGTGCATACACAGGCGTACCGCATGCAGCCGTTCTCAGTTCCGGCACTGCAGCCATTCATTTGGCATTGATCATGCTGGGTGTGGCAAAAGATGATATCGTTCTCTGCCAGAGTTTTACTTTTTCCGCTTCTGCCAATCCGATTATTTACCAGGGAGCTACACCCGTTTTTATCGATTCAGAGCAAGACACATGGAACATGGATCCGCAGATGCTCGAAAAAGCAATTCAACAGTATGTATCGGCCGGAAAAAAACCAAAAGCAATCATACCGGTTCATTTATATGGTATGCCCGCAAAACTCGACAGCATTTTACAAATAGCTGCACGATATGAAATACCGGTTATTGAAGATGCCGCAGAGGCATTAGGTTCAACATACAATAACAAAGCCTGTGGTTCTTTCGGCGACCTTGGCATTTTAAGTTTCAATGGAAATAAGATCATTACCACCTCTTCAGGCGGTGCATTGATCTCAGAAAATGAAAGCTGGATCATAAAAGCAAAATTTTTATCAACACAGGCGAGAGATCATGCGCCGCATTACCAGCATAGCCATATCGGTTATAATTACCGGATGAGCAATATACTTGCGGGTATCGGCCGCGGGCAAATGCTTGTACTGGATGAACGCGTAAAACAACGCAGATCGAATTATACATTTTATCAAACTGCATTGAAAGAGATACCCGGCATTACATTTCAGCCTGAAGCAACAAACAGTTTCAGTAACAGGTGGCTTACATGCATACTGGTTGATCCCCAAAAAACAAATGGCATTACCCGGGAAGATATCAGGCTTCACCTGGAAAAAGATACGATCGAATCAAGGCCGCTCTGGAAACCGATGCACCTGCAACCCGTATTTGCCGGCGCGGCTTTTTTCGGAACCGATGTTTCCGGAAAATTATTTGAAAAAGGATTATGCCTCCCATCAGGATCGAATCTTAGTGATGCGGATCTGAACAGGGTAGTGTTACGTATAAAAGAATTATTTGTATAGAAGCTGCCGGGATCTTCTTATTACCCCTTTAGGGGCAACGGCAATAAAAAACTCAAAAAATAATTTCAGTCAAGATGCGCAATATTAAAACCAATGTTTAAAAGGGTCAATATCTTACCGCAATGGGCCATCTTTATCATTGATATTTTTATATCGGTGCTATCGCTGCTGGTATCGTATCTGGTAAAGAATGAATTCAATTTTTCTTCCATCGACAGAACGATCTTTTTTAAGAACGCAGTTATTTTAATAACCATCAGCACATTTGTATTCGTTGTCTTAAAAACATATGCGGGTATCATCAGGCTTACTACCACGCAGGATACGTTTAAAATATTTATCGCGGTAATACTCATTAATTCCGGGTTTGTTGTTGTGTACCTGGTAGCATCTGCATTTTTTCATAAATCATTTATATCGATCACCATACTAGTGATCAATGGCTTTGTTGCTTTTGTATTACTGATCGTTTACCGTCTTGCCATAAAATATTTCTTTTCGTATTTCAGGAACCTGAAAATGGATAATAAAAATGTCATCATATACGGCGCAACCGATGAAGGCATAACAACCAAAAGAATACTGGAGCAGGATCAGAAGATCCATTACCGCATCGCAGCCTTTATTAACGCCGCCGGTTAAAGAGTGGCTCAACGGGCAATTATCCACCCGCCAGATCCAGGGTGTAAAAATTGAAGAACTGCTGCAGAGAGAACCGATACAGATCCACAATGATATCATTGAAAAACAATTAAAGGGCAAACGCATACTCGTAACAGGAGCGGCCGGATCGATCGGTAATGAGATCGTACGGCAACTCGCCAAATTCAATCCGGATGCTATTATACTGGTAGATACGGCAGAAACTGCTTTATATGAATCAGAGCTGGTGCTGCGCGAATTTCAAAACAATAATGTGTTCAGGTATTTTATTGCAGATGTACGCAACTATAAACGGATGGAACAGATCTTCCGGGAATGCAAACCGCATTATGTGTATCATGCCGCAGCCTATAAACATGTACCGTTAATGGAACTGCACCCATTTGAAGCGGTAGCCACCAATGTTCTCGGAACAAAAAATATTGCCGACCTCGCCGTGCAGTACGGAGTGCAGAAATTTGTAATGATCTCTTCCGACAAATCTGTGAACCCAACCAATGTGATGGGCGCAACAAAAAGGATCGCAGAAATTTATGTACAGTCATTGTATCATCACGAGGTGCAAAAAACAGGGAAGGATTCAGTTACTAAATTTATCACCACACGTTTTGGAAATGTGCTGGGGTCAAATGGTTCGGTGATACCAAGGTTCGCATCGCAGATCAGGCATGGCGGGCCGGTAACCATTACACATCCTGATATCAGCCGTTATTTTATGACGATCCCCGAAGCCTGCCAGTTGGTATTGGAAGCAGGCAGCATGGGCCAAGGGGGAGAGATCTTTGTATTCAATATGGGCAAACTGGTGAAGATCATTGACCTCGCCAATAAAATGATCCGTTTATCGGGACTAACGCCGGGAGTTGATATCAACCTCAAATTTACCGGCCTTCGGCCCGGCGAGAAACTGCACGAAGAATTATTGACCACCGACGAAAACACCATACCAACTTATCACGACCAGATCTTGATCGCGAAAGTGCGCGGCTATGATTATACCGAAGTAACGGCCGATATGAATAAACTGATCAGCCTGGTAGAAAATGCAAAAGATGAAATGGAAATAGTACAAATGATGAAGAAGATGATCCCGGAATATTTGAGCAACAATTCTGTATTTGAAAGCCTTGACCGGTAATCAGAAAAATAAGAAAAGGATCCCGTTAATTTTTTCGATAAATAAAAAAAACAACGTTGCAGGAAAATAAAATAGCGATACTTGGATTAGGATATGTAGGGTTGCCATTGGCAATTGCTTTCGCCGGCAAATACAAGGTAAAAGGATTTGATATCAGCGCGAAACGTATTGCCGCATTGAATAATGGCGAAGATCATACAGGAGAAGCTGATAAAGATCAGGTATCTGCATTGCTGAAAGATCATCAACAGCTACATGTTGGCTCAGGTATTTTTTTTACGAACGATCCCGGTCAATTGGCAGATTGTAACATATATATTATTACAGTGCCAACCCCTGTTGATGCATCAAAAGCCCCCGATCTTACTTTATTAAAAGCGGCCAGTAAAACAGTTGCTTTGGTTTTGAAGAAAGACGATATCGTTATTTACGAATCAACGGTATATCCCGGCTGTACGGAAGAGATCGCAGTACCGATACTCGAAGAATATTCCGGCTTGAAGTTCAATGTTGATTTTTATTGCGGATATTCTCCGGAACGGATCAATCCCGGAGATAAAACAAGAACCATCTCACAGATCAGGAAAATAACATCCGGCTCAACAATTGAAACAGCAAAAAAAGTTGATGCCCTTTATGCTTCTATCATAACAGCAGGCACATACCTCGCGCCATCCATTAAAGTAGCAGAAGCTGCCAAAGTAATTGAGAATA
>Ga0206895_1097_pt1 | contig 24750 bp, 25 predicted proteins | sample Alteio_BWOrgHeat_51_FD_152967 | JGI IMG/M metagenome (GOLD analysis project Ga0206895, IMG submission 152967) | Enriched cells from forest soil in Barre Woods Harvard Forest LTER site, Petersham, Massachusetts, United States -... | ecosystem: Environmental > Terrestrial > Soil > Temperate forest >...
ATATTTGAGAATGTCTTTTTCATCAGCCACCAGCACGATCATCGCTTTACTGTCTGATCTTTTTTTCAGGCGGTAGATCCTGTCAACAGCTTCCGGGTTTGTTGCATCACAGCCGATTCCCCAAACGGTATCTGTGGGATATAATATCAATCCACCCTGCTTCAGTTTTTCCAGGCATGATTCGATATCGTTATTAAATGGCAGCATGAATGAGATGAACTGTTTTATTGCTTCTGCAAATTACAAATTGTGACATAACAATTACAACCTAAAGTTCGCATATGTTTGCAAAAAAAATCAAGCATGTCGTTACAAGTTCAGATCCAGGAAGCCTGGGGCAACCGGGAATTATTAAAGAATACCGAATACACCGATGCCGTAAGAGCCGTTATAGAAGAAGTAGACAAGGGCCGCCTGCGTGTTGCTGCACCGTCTCCTGATGGCTGGGTAGTAAACGAATGGGTAAAGGATGGGAGCCTCAGCATTATCCGCCCCTGAATTGTGAATAAACCTGTGCGAAACTCCCGTTTTTCGTTAATTACCTGTAAAAGAAGCGCTTACTCATTTTTAATTTGAGAAATAGATAAGCGTGGCACGAATTTTAATTGTATTTCTTATTAAAATTCCCCAATTTAATAACGAATATCAGTTTTATGGCAAAGGTTATATTAGATGTTCCTACTGATAAGATGCAATCCTTTATCAAAGCGGTGTTACGCCTTGGAATAGACAGCCATGCCATTAATTCAAACCGCGGAAAAAAAAGGCGGTTGTCAGACTCGCTCAAAAAGATCTCTTCCAGCTTTATTTTATTCGACTGGGAATTTTTCAGCAATGAATTAGAATACGAATAATTATTTTTTCTTTATCAGCTGATTGCTGGCACTCAATGCTGAATGCTATTATTTAATTAAGTTCGCATTGATGCAAAAGATCCTTGTTATTCAAACAGCTTTTATCGGCGATGTGGTACTTGCCACTGGGATACTTGAAAAACTACATACATATTTCCCTGATGCTTCTTTAGATATTCTTGTAAGAAAAGGAAATGAATCTTTATTTGTGCAGCATCCTTTTATACATGAAGTATTGATCTGGGACAAGAAAAAAAATAAATACACACATCTTTTCGGGTTACTCAAAACGATCAGGAAAAGCAGGTATGATATGGTGGTCAATGTGCAACGCTTTGCTGCTACGGGCTTGCTCACTGCTTTTTCAAAAGGCAAACAAACGATCGGGTTTGATAAAAACCCTTTTAGTTTTTTATTTTCAGATGTTATCCATCATGTGGTAAGCGAAGATGATCAAGGCATGCATGAAACAGAACGCAATCATCAGCTTATTTCTTCATTCACAGATGCAAAAGCCGCGAAACCAAAATTATATCCTTCTGAAAAAGATATGGCAGCAGTTGCAGAATGGAAACAGCAAACATATATATGCATTGCGCCGGCATCTGTATGGTTCACCAAACAATTCCCGGCGGATCAATGGGTACAACTGATCAATTCATTACCAAAAAATATCCATGTGTATCTTCTTGGCGCTCCCGGTGATCATGCGTTATGCGAAGAGATAATCGCCGGTTCTGAAAATAATACTGTTACCAACCTCGCAGGCAAACTCAGTTTTCTTGAATCAGCCGCTTTGCAAAAAGATGCTGTGATGAATTATGTAAACGATTCTGCACCGATGCATTTTGCATCATCCGTAAATGCGCCGGTTAGTGCAGTATACTGTTCTACCATTCCTGCTTTTGGTTTTGGGCCATTATCCGATAACAGCCATATCATTGAAGTGTCGCAACCACTGAGTTGCCGCCCATGTGGTTTGCATGGAAGAAAAGCTTGTCCGCTCGGGCATTTCCATTGCGCGCGTTTGATCAGCAACGAACAGCTATTAACTGTGTTGCCTCAATGATACAAACCGCAAACAGCCTTACCTTTGCGGCATATGCAGATAGTTTTTACCGATAAGGAACGGATCATTTTTGAAAAGATAGCAAAGGCTGCTGATGAATTGCAGCTGCCCTGTTACCTGATCGGCGGTTTTGTGCGCGATAAGATCATTGGCCGCGCAACCAAGGATGCGGATATTGTTTGCATGGGCGATGGTATTGAATTGGCACATAAAGTGGCAGAATCATTTCATCCGAAACCTGCAGTGGCGTATTTTAAAACTTTTGGGACTGCGCAGATAAAAACAGAAGACCTTGAAGTGGAATTTGTGGGCGCGAGAAAAGAAAGTTACAACTATAACAGCCGCAAACCCGATGTGGAACCGGGTTCTATTGAAGATGACCAGAACCGCAGGGATTTTACTATCAACACACTCGCCATCAGTTTGAATAAAAAAGATTTTGGCGAGCTCATTGATCCATTTAACGGGATGGATGCCATTGAAAAAAAGATCATTCAAACACCGCTGGCGCCATTGCAGACCTTTAGTGATGACCCTTTGCGGATGATGCGGGCTGTTCGTTTTGCCACACAGCTTCATTTTACTATTGCAGCAGAAACCTTACAGGCCATTACGGATAATGCAGAGCGTATTAAAATTGTTTCGCAGGAAAGGATCACTGACGAGCTGAACAAGATCATGCTGAGCGGGAAACCATCTGTTGGCTGGGATCTTCTTTTTAAAACAGGATTGCTGCAGATCATTTTTCCGCAGATGGTTGAGTTGTATGGCGCTGAATATGTGGACGGCAAAGGGCACAAAGATAATTTCTACCACACGTTGCAGGTGATCGATAATATTTCCGTGAACACAAACGATCTTTGGCTGCGGTGGGCCGCGCTGTTGCATGATATTGGCAAACCCGCTACCAAAAAATTTGAAGAAGGCCATGGCTGGACATTCCATGGGCATGAAGTGGTGGGGGCAAGAATGGTTCCGAAGATCTTTACAAAACTTAAGCTGCCATTGAATGATAAAATGAAACTGGTGCAAAAATTAGTGATGCTTCATCTGCGCCCGATCAGTTTAACCAAAGAAAATATCACCGACAGCGCAATCCGCCGTTTGTTGTTTGATGCGGGAGAGGACATTGATAACCTGATGATGTTGTGCAATGCTGATATCACCAGTAAAAATCCCAACAAAGTAAAACGATACATGCAGAATTTCGAACTGGTGCACAAAAGGTTGCAGGAAGTGGAAGAAAATGATAAGATCCGGAACTGGCAGCCGCCGGTAACAGGGGAGATGATCATGGAGAAATTTGGCCTGCAACCCGGTAAGCCGGTGGGTTTGATCAAAGACGCCATCCGCGAAGCGATACTGGATGGCATCATTCCAAATGATTTTGATGCGGCCTACAATTTTATGCTGCAAAAAGCTGCCGAGCTGAATTTGCAGGCCGTTGAATAAAACGTATTTTTACAACGTAAATTAGTTTATTGGTTTACTTGTTTATTAGTTCATCAAGGAGTAAATCAAACCAATAAACCAATAAACTAATAAACAATTAAACCAATAAACCAACCGAATGGCGATATTAAAATTCAGGATATATTTAGAAGAAGATGATGCAGTGTACAGAGACATTGTGATCAAACACACACAGAATTTCCAGGAACTGCATTTCATGATCTTGAAATCATACGAATTTGATTCGAAGCATAAAGCCACTTTTTTTCGCAGCAATGATAACTGGCAGCGCGGAAGGGAGATCAGTTTTGAAAGGTATGATAAACCATATGTGGTTGAACCATTGTTAATGGCAGATGTGGCCATTGGTTCAGAGATCCGCGATACCAACCAGAAATTTGTTTACGAATACGATTTTGAAAAACACTGGATATTTCTGGTTGAGCTGATCAATGTCAGTAAGGAAGAAAGCAGCAAAACAACTTATCCATCCATTACCCGCACGGAAGGAATTGGCCCGCAGCAATATGGAACAAAAAGTTTGCTCGGCGATAAATTCGCAGACATAGAAGAAAAATACGATCTCTCCGAAGCAGCCGAAGGCTTTGGTACCGAAGGTGAAGAAGGAGAAAAAGATATAGATGCAGATGAAGCCGGTGCTGAAGAATCTGCACCCGAAGAAGAATTTTAGTCTTAGTTAAAAAAGTTAAATGGGGTTAAAAAGGTTAAAGACGTTGTTTAACCTTTTTAACCCCATTTAACCAAATTTAACCTCTTTCAACATACACATGAATCCACAACCCACCATAATTATCATAGCAGGACCTACAGCGGTGGGCAAAACTTCTTTTGCAGTTGAGTTAGCCAAACATTTTCAAACAGATATCATTTCTGCAGACTCGCGGCAATGTTACCGCGAAATGAAGATCGGTGTGGCACGCCCTTCGGAAAAAGAATTGTCGGAAGTAAAACATTATTTTATTGCATCACATTCCGTAACCGATGACCTGAATGCGGGTAGTTTTGAAAAATATGCATTGCATGCTGTTGATGAAATGTTTCAAAAAAATAAAACAGCTGTAATGGTTGGCGGCACCGGTTTATACATCAAAGCATTTTGCGAAGGGATAGACCCTATGCCGGTTGTTCCGGATGAAGTAAGAAAGCAGGTAACAGAAGGATACGGACAAAAAGGTTTGATCTGGCTGCAAAAAGAATTACAACAAAAAGATCCCGGTTTCTGGGAAATGGCCGAACAGCAGAATCCCCAACGTTTAATGCGGGCGCTGGAAGTTTTATATGCAACTGGGCAATCGATCATGGTATACCGTACTGCAAAAAAAACTGAGCGGCCTTTCCGTATCATTAAAATAGGGTTGGAGTTGCCCAAAGAAGAATTGCACAAACGCATACGCCAGCGCGTGGATCTGATGATACAGGAAGGATTACCGGAAGAAGTAAGATCATTGCTGCCGTTCCGTTCGCACAACGCACTGCAAACCGTTGGCTATCGCGAACTGTTTGATCATATTGATGGCAACAGCAGTTTGGAAGAAGCTATTGAACAGATCAAGGTCAATACACGCCATTATGCAAAAAGACAAATGACCTGGTTTGCAAAAGACAAAGAGATACAATGGATGGCGCCTTCAGAAAAAAGCCTTTCATTAGTGATGCAACAGGTTCAGTAAATTTTATTATTTTCTTTTTGACTTCGGCGCAGATTTTTCCTTTAAGAAATTGTAGGCACATGTTAAAGCGTCTTTGAACATCGCCATCTTTACTTTGCCAAGATCAACAAAAGTGGCGCCCTGTTTACCCCAAGCGCCGGGAACAGGAAAGAAAACCTTTGTATCGTACAAACAAAAAACCGATTGGTCATTTAGAGAAAGCTTAAGCATGGCTCGGTTCTCTTTCTCCCAAAGTGTTGCAAATATTTTTTTCTTCAAACGGAAAGAACGCAGATGAAAATGCGGTTGTTCTTCAGCATCCGGAAATGACAGTGCGAGTTTTCTGAATGAATCGATACTAACCATCAGTAAAAAATTATTGCAGGAACGTTGTTACTCGAAAATAAAATTGTTACAGAAGAAAGCGCCATTGCCGTGTGTCTGGTATTTTTCGAAACTGAATTGTTCAACCGGCAGCCTTTCTGCTTCATGAATAAATGAACAGGAATATCCAAGCGCCTTTAAAAAATCAAATGTTTCCAGCACTTTATCCTGGCCAACATAACCTGCATCGCATTCTACGATGATCCTTGGTTTGTATTTTTTTAAAGTGTTGATGCCGCCTTTGAAGATATTCAGTTCATTGCCTTCCACATCTATCTTTAAAAAATCCGGTTCAATATTGTGTGTGCTGCAGTAATGATCCAGCGAATCGGTGGCTACTTTTTCTGTAAAACCAATATCGTTCCTTTCACGGTTGTTTACAATGGTAGCGCCGGGTGCGGAAGTTTTACTTTTTGTATTGGTGGGAACTAATAAAGTGGCTTCTCCTTCAACATCTGATAATGCAATATGTTCAACGGTTACATTCTGCCAGTTGAACAATTTTTTTAAGTGTGTATTATAGTTGAATAAAATGGACTGCGGTTCAAATGCAACGATCTTCCCGCTTTTGCCAACCAGTTGGAGCATGAGGTAGAGATAACCGCCTTTGTGCGCACCGATATCGAGAACGGTTTGCCCTTCTTTGATTGTTCTGGAAATAAAATCCACACCGCCGATATCATCCTTGTATTTATACTTGTTTGCGCGAAGCTGAAGTTTGATGCGTTCGATCCATTTCATATTTAAAAGTAAACAGCTTTTGGGTGTTTACAAAATAAGTAGGAGGTTAGAAGTATGAAGTACGAACAAAGAAATTCAGTTCACAGCATCTTTGCGTGTAACAAATGCACGCAAAGGCGCGGGGGCGCAGTTTTGATTTGTTTTAAACGATAGATAATTTTTTAAAATTTAAATCCTAAAGTCAACATCACATTGCCCCTGTTTCCTCCTTGCTCTGCAAATGTATTGGGCCTGTCGTTGAGGCGATAAGCGAACTGTGCATCTTTTGTAAAAACAAGTGCATAAGTAAGGTCGATGAATATTCCATGATCGCGGTAACCGATTCCGGTTGTGGCAAGTATGCGGTTGGCGTGCAGGTTGGCATCTGCATAAGGGCTGCCATAATATGCGCCGCCCAAACGGAACATGATCGTATTGAATTTCAATTCGCCGCCTAATCGAACATTTACATTGCCTTTATACGAATCTTTTATCTGGTTATTGATCAGTTTATAATAATCATCCAGGGAATTATCATCTTTATCCGCCGATGAAAAGCGTGCTCCCCGATAGTTTACATATTCAATGTCTGCGCTCACAAACGCCCGTTGCCTGCTTATATCACTGATCTCCCTGAAAACATAGCTTGCGCTGATGATCGCTCTCCATGGCGTGATCATGTCATATTTTCTTTCACCATCATTGCCACTGTTCAGATCCTTACTGGTAGCGGTTCTGATGCCAGCATAATTTTCTGTGTTGGCAGTGATCGATGAACTGATATGATCCGTATAACTCATGAACTGTGGTGTATGGAAAGCAAAACCAATGCGCCAGAATTCCTGCGGTTTATAGATCACTCCCAGCTTTGCACCAATACCTGCACCCCGTGAACTGAATGTTTCCTTGTATTGAAATGAGTTGAACTGGTTGTTTGGATTACCGGTAGCATCGGTTTCACTATAAGTAAGGTCACGCTGGTAACTGATGATAGGGATGGTGAGGCTTCCGCCAACATACATTTTGTCTTCTAAATTTCCTGCAAGCCCTAATGCAATTTCATGGTAACCGCCGCGTGTAACGGCATCATACATTTGATTTACGCCGGTTGAAATAGGAACAAGGCTCTGGTAACCCGTTACTGCACCGCCCGGGCCGCTCGTTGTATCGATCAGGAAAGTCCTGAAAGCAAGTGATGAACCAAAGATATAATTGCTTAACGCTGCATTGGTATCGGCCCTGTCTCTCGTAAGTTCTTCCAGGTATTGCTCTGTGAATGAACTGAAATTATTGAACCCTTTGAACTGAACATGGTTATTATAATTGGCCAGTTCATTTACAGATAATGCAATTGCACTGCTTGTCCATTTCCGGTGCGGGTTATCGCTTGATGTACTCATAATGAATCCGGTAGTCCCGTAATTAAAATTGTTTTTATTACTGGTAGTATCCGTACCGCGATAATTGAATTTGTTGTTATTCAAACTGAAACCGGGGCTCAACACAAATTCATTGGTCTTATACAAGCCAATACCCGCGGGGTTTACATGGTTAGCGGTGATATCGCCGCCTAAAGAACCCATCACACCGCCGGTTGCCATATTACGCGCCGTTCCGTTTTGTGTGAACCAGGCTGTGCGCAAAGCATCATCTGGTGTTTGTGCGATGGCAGCAAAAGCGGTGAATAAAAATATGAGTAGTAAAGAATGTTTCATGCGAATAGTTTTGGATATGCATGTAGTGAATAAGCAGCGACACACTGCATATCATGAATAAAATAATAAGTAATTGTATTAACCTCTTCCACCGCGGCCGGTACTGGTACTTGAGCCCGTACTGTGAAATCCGCCGCTGCTTCCGCCCGCACTGCTGCTTGTTGCCGGCGCCGAATTGGTTGGCGTAGTACTAAACGATCGGGTGGGCCTGTCGTAACTCGTAGTATTATCGGAACTAAAGACCCGTTTTAAAAGGCTGCCGAAGCTACTGTTATTATTGGCCGGTGTAAACGCGCCCGTTTTAGGATCTCTGTACCCGTAGTTACTATTGTTATACGTTTTATTGTGATAAGCTGTGATATTGCTTCCGGCTGTATAACCGCCACCTGAATAAGAAGGGATCGCATAATTAACAAGCGTATAAATAGGGCTGTTCCATCCCCATCCATTGTAACCGGGGCAATATAAACTATAGGTTAAACCCAGATTCCAGGTTGGGTTCCATGATGTATATGGATTGAGGCTGTGGTAATAATTATAGGTGCCAAAATCATAACGGCTGTCGTACCAGTAATCATAATCATCTATCACTCCCCAACGGCTGCGGTTGGCCACTTTCATGTGGAGGTAACGGTCATCCAAACTGCTTACATAATCCAGGTATTCTGCATTTTGCTGTCGCTGTGTTTCATCTTCTTTTACGATAGGTACGGAACGGCCGGGAGAAAAGTAAACATCATCCGGTGTTTGCCCTGCCTTGAAAGCGGTGGAGCAACTGGTCAAAAAAGCAATGCTGAGAAATGATAAGAGTAAAGAGTGTTTCATACAGCAGTTTTGAAGGTTAGGTAATGTGAAGTTACATACATTTGCGATGCTTGAAATACATCTTGCAATTGTTCAGCAAACCCTTTGCCGACTAACAGTTGTAAGCGTTTTGATTTGTTAAAGAAATTATAAAATTCATATGGGTAAGGAAATTACTTCAAGGGAACAGGATTATTCGCAATGGTACAATGACCTCGTGATCAAAGGAAGTCTGGCTGATTATACGGCTGTCCGGGGTTGTATGGTGATCAAGCCTTACGGTTTTGCTTTATGGGAGAATATGCGCGATGTGCTGGACAGGATGTTCAAAGACACAGGCCACCAGAATGCCTATTTCCCTTTGTTTGTTCCAAAGAGTTTATTTGAAGCGGAAGAAAAAAATGCGGAAGGCTTTGCAAAAGAATGTGCCGTGGTAACGCATTACAGATTAATAGCAGACCCCGATAAAAAAGGAAAACTGATCGTTGACCCCGAAGCAAAGCTGGAAGAAGAACTCGTTGTTCGTCCAACCAGCGAAGCGATCATCTGGAGCACCTATAAAGGCTGGATACAATCTTACCGCGACCTGCCCATCCTTGTTAACCAATGGGCCAATGTGGTAAGATGGGAAATGCGTACACGTTTATTTTTGCGCACCGCTGAATTTCTCTGGCAGGAAGGCCATACTGCACACGCTACTGCAGAAGAAGCTATTGCCGAAACAAAACAAATGCTGGATGTATATGCAGATTTTGTTGAGAACTGGATGGCGCTGCCGGTGATAAAAGGTGTGAAAAGCCCGAACGAACGTTTTGCGGGTGCAGAAGATACTTATTGCATAGAAGCGTTGATGCAGGATGGAAAAGCGTTGCAGGCCGGCACTTCACATTTTCTCGGACAGAATTTTGCAAAGGCATTTGATGTGAAATTCAGCGACAAAGAAAATAAGCTGGATTATGTATGGGCTACAAGCTGGGGTGTAAGCACGCGACTCATTGGTGCATTGGTGATGGCGCACAGTGATGATGATGGTTTGATATTGCCGCCACGTATTGCGCCGATACAGGTTGTGATCGTTCCGATCTATAAAGGCGAGGAACAGAAAGCGCAGATAGATGAAAAAGTACAGGCTATTGTTAAGAACCTGAAAGCAATGGGGGTATCGGTTAAATACGATGACTCGGACAACGCAAGGCCGGGATGGAAATTTGCAGAGTATGAATTAAAAGGTGTTCCGGTAAGAATGGCGATCGGTGCACGCGACCTGCAGAATAATGTAGTGGAAATTGCCAGAAGGGATACCAAAGAAAAAACAAGTGTGAGCATAGATGGTATCGAATCATACATAAAAAATCTATTGGATGAGATACAGGTGAACCTGTTTGCCAAAGCAAGACAGTTCCGCGATGACCGTATTACTAAAACAGATACATGGGATGAGTTTGTGCAGTTGCTCGATTCCAAAGGCGGGTTTATTTCTGCGCATTGGGATGGCACGGCTGAAACAGAAGATAAAATAAAAGAACTCACCAAAGCTACTATCCGCTGTATTCCATTGAATAATCGAATGGAAGAGGGTAAATGCATACTCACCGGTAACCCATCTGTGCAGAGAGTTCTCTTTGCAAGAGCTTACTAAATATAATTACTGCGCCTCCGCGCCTTTGCATGAAAAAATGCACGCAAAGGCGCGGAGGCGCAGTTTGATTTGCTTTGAAAGTGTGATTGTTTTTTTTGTTATAAAAAATTTATATCTTCAGATCGTATCAGCCGGCGTCCCCCAGGACCGGGATTGCAAACCAAACCAATCAATGCTTATGGAAGAACAATACACTTCCGTTGACCCCGAACTGGTGATCGACGAATCATGCGCTGCCTGTTTAAAAGAAACTACCAACTGGACACGTTTTCTCGCCGTTTGTTTTTGCGTATTCCTTGGATTCATGTTATTTGCCCTGATGGGTATAATGGTAGGAAAAGACCTGATATCGGAATCATTATCGCGTTCCGCTTCCACTTCTACTTCTGTTCTTTTAAGTAAATTAGGCATTACAGCGGTTATCATTATACTGATACTTATTGTATGTATCATGATCTATCCCACCATTCTTTTATTCCGGTTTTCCAACAATACAAAAAGAGGCATTGAGTACAAGGATCAGCATTCGCTTGAAAACGGGATATCGGCGTTTAAGAATTACCTTATTTTTTTTGGAATACTTGGCATACTTTCTATACTGAGTGTAATCATTCAATTCATTGTTCTCGCACTTTAAATTATGTAAGATGGAAAATTATACTGAAGAAAAAACAGAATTGCATATGTCGCCCAGGCTGCAAAACGATTTTGCCACGGCCGCTTTCTGGGCAAGGTTTATAGCGATCGCGGGTATGGCAACTACATTAGTATCCTCATTGCTTCAAATCATCAAAGGCGTTCCCGGCGCTTACATCGGTGCATTCGTTTCGGTTGGCTTTTCGGTTTTGATCTATATCTTTTTACTTAAGTTCGGCAACCTGGTAAAAAAAGGAATAACAAATACCGACCAGCAAAGTTTTTATGAAGGGCTGACCAACCTGCGTACTTATTATAAAGTTGTTTCGCTGCTGCTGATCATTTGTATTGGAATAGGGCTGATCATTTTTATTTTTGCCATACTTCTCGCTACAATAAAACATTGATCGTACTTTCGGCCCGCTAATAAGATGTGAGATGACAGATGTTAGTTGACAGATATTGGAATTTTTCTGTCAACTAACATCTGTCATCCAACATCTTTTCTCCCGGAACGCTATTGAATGAAACAAAAACAAATTCCCTCTTCCCTGCTTCCTTATCTTGAGGGTAAGGTTTTGCTGTTTGATAAACCTTTGCGATGGACATCATTCGATGTGGTACGGAAAGTGCGTAACCTGACCGGTGTGTCAAAAGTTGGCCATGCCGGAACGCTTGATCCGCTGGCAACGGGTTTACTGATCGTTTGTACCGGTAAGTTCACCAAGCAGATCAATGAATACATGGGAATGGAAAAAGAATATACCGGTACTTTTACACTCGGCGCCGTTACACCAACTTACGATCTGGAGAGTGAACCGCAGGATCACAAAGACACATCTCATCTCACAACCGAACAGGTGCATGCAGCTACATTGCTATTTACAGGAGAGATCATGCAAACGCCGCCGATACATTCAGCTATAAAGCAAGATGGCAAACCTGTTTATCTCGCCGCACGTAAAGGCATCGATGTGAAACTGGAGCCAAGGCCCGTTACTATTTATTCATTCACGATCGAAAAAATTGAATGGCCGGTTGTTCATTTCAGGGTTGTTTGTTCAACGGGCACTTATATCAGGAGCCTGGCAAATGATTTTGGTAAAGCATTAGGCGTTGGCGGTTATATGAGCAGCCTGCGAAGAACGCGTATCGGCATATTCCATGTTGATGATGCAAAACAGTTAACAGGTTTTGAAGAAGAGATCAAACAATTACGTTTATCAGAAGGGTAGGCCTATGCCCAACTGGAAGGCTACGTTGTTTATCTGCAAACCATTTTTTCTGTTCTCGAACCATTGGAAAGTAGTCGCCCATCCATTGTTATATTCTCTTCCCGGATCTTTTAATTTATATGCGAAATCAAAACGCAATAAAAAATAATTAAAATCTATCCGCAAACCCGTACCCACACCAATGGCAAGATCCCTTGCTAAATTTTTGAAAGAGAACTGTGCATCAGGGTTGATCGCATTTTTGCGTACATCCCATATGTTACCGATATCTGTAAATAATGCGCTGGTAATTTTAAAACCTGCAACAGTTGTAATGGGGAAGCGATATTCAATATTGGCTTCGAGACGCATATCTCCAAAACGGTCGCGGTAAGTGTTCAGTGCAGTATCCGATTCACTTTGCCGTGAACTTCCCAGGCCGAGTTGCCGCAATCCCCATGCACGCATACTGTTTGGGCCGCCTGCATAAAACTGTTTAAAGAAAGGAAGCGTTTTATCCCTTATGGTATCTGTGCCATAATTATACCCGATTCCTGCAAATGCATGAAAGGCCAGTTCGGCTTTTTGCATTTTGATCGTTTGTGTATATTCTCCTTCCACTTTTATATAACGGTAGATATCATTTCTGATCTTACCGCCGAGTAATCCAAAAAGGCCACCGGCTTCTTCCACGCCCATACGTATGTAATGTGTAACGTTCGGATGTTTTGCATTGGTGAAATTTTTTGTCAGCAAAAGTGTCTGGCTGATCACTTTACCTGAATTAAAAGAAGCCCGCAGGAATGGATTGTATTTGAACAAAGTATCCAAACCTGCTAAAGTGTCGAGTGCATATAATTCAACATTGAGTGGTTTATAGAGCCATACATTATTTCCTTTTTTCCATTCATATCCCCAGCTTGTAACGAGTGACCGCAACTGGTAATAATCTTTCCTGTCTATATACGATCCGCTTACGGTAAACAGCGTTCTTTTATTATCCAGTTTATTCAATGCTTTCCAGTTGTTAAAAGGAACGATCAGTTTCGGGAAAACATAGGTATGGCTCACATTCACCAGAAATGTCTGGAAGGTACTGTTCTGATTACCCGTTAATAAATTCAGTTCAACTCCGGTGGTGATGGTAGCGATCGATTGTATGGCGCTCTTCCATACATTTTTATTGTTGTATGAAATGCTGGAAGAAAGCCCCCAGAGATTTGTCTGGCCGATATCAGACGTATTTAAACTTACTTCCTGGTTAAATGTAAAACTCTGTTTAACAGCAGGCACCAGAAAGAAATAAAGGTCAAGGGTATCCCTGTTGCGTATCTGTGGTTTTGCATCAACCTGTTGCCATGCGCCGAGCTGGCCAAGCGAGTTGATCGATTTGAAATAATTATTCTCATTATACAGGTCGCCATTCTTCAGGTAGGTATGCTCGCGCAACGGGCGGTAATTGAACAAACCTTTTTTATACCGCATAGTAAGGTTACGGCGGTTTATTTCGAGAAAATCTTTTTGCCTGGGGAGGCTGTCAATATTATCTGAAAATTTTGTTTCAGGATAATAATAAGACCTGCCTATATAATATTGCCGCAATCTTGATGAATCAAATGTGGGCACTTTAAATACCCTGATATCCCAGGTAGGATTCTCTTTTCTTGCTTTTGCTGCATCGGCGATGATCTCTGCCTGTTTAAACGGATCGAGGGTAAGTTGTAATAATCTTGTATCCACCGAATCCACTTCTGCCAGAATATCTTCCCGCGTAAACCGGTAAAATCCGTTTTGGCGGTAAATATTTACAAGCCTGTCCAATTCAGAACTGATCACCTGTTTGGTATAGGGCGCCCCTTTTTTCAATAGTGTATTAGCTGCTGCATCCCTTGTTAGTTTTTGCAGCGTACTGTCTCCCATATCATACGATACGGAATCGATAGTGATATTTTTTCCCGCATCAATGATGATGTGTATGTTGGCGCGTAACTGATCCTTTACTGTGTCGATCTTTACAGAGTCGGCAAACGTTGCATAATAATATCCCTGCGAATTAAGGTACGCATTCATAAAACCGATGGATCTTACTATATTGGCCGAATCAAATACCGGCGGGTTCTTGATCTTATATAAAAAACCAAATTGCTGTATCTTGTTTACACGTAAACTGTCGTCCCAGTAATTATTCAGTTCCTGTATTAAACGGATTTTCTCATCTTTGGTAGTGTTCGCATTCAGTGTGATGCTGTTGCCAAATACAAAGGGTTTGGTATGCGGATAATTGGTGACAACGGTTTTATGAAACAATGAACACGAACTCATCATCGCCATCAGCAGTGATAAAAAGAAAATAAAACGGAAATCAAGCCTATGAAAATTCAAACGCATACACAGTGTTAAGCAAGAATGAGCTCAAATATATTCAATCTTTATGCCACAAAAAACAAAGGCAGCAAGAAGGGTTGTTTATTGCCGAAGGAATTAAACTGACAGATGAATTGCTGCAAAGCAGTTACCGCATTAGAAAAATATATGCATTGGCTGAATGGACAGAAAAACATACTGTTCCATTTGATGTTACAACCGTTACTGAGGTTGAGTTAGCGAAGATAAGCGGCCTGCAGTCGCCCAACCAGGTACTGGCAATTGTTGAACAGAAAGAACCAAAGGATGAACCCATATTGAACAACCAGTTAACCCTGGTACTGGATGGAATACAAGACCCTGGAAACCTTGGTACCATTATACGCATAGCTGATTGGTTCGGTATCAAACAGATCATTGCAAGCGATGATACGGTTGAATTATATAACCCCAAAGTGATACAGTCAACCATGGGCAGTTTTACACGTGTACATTGCTGGTATCAATCATTGCATGATCTTTTGGCATCCGTAAAAATTCCGGTATATGGTGCATTGCTGAATGGGAAAAGCATGCATAATGAACCGCCTGTTACAGAAGGTTTATTGGTGATCGGCAATGAATCAAAAGGTATCAGTAAAGAATTGCTGCCGTTTATTTCTCATCCCATAACTATTCCGCGATTGGGTGGAGCCGAGTCGCTGAATGCTGCGGTGGCTGCGGGTATTATTGTTTCGCATCTGAAGAAAGCGTGACGATCATGAACAGCATTGTTACCGGTTTCACGTTACCGGCAACCGGTAACAGGAACAGATATTTTCTCCTGAAACGCTGCCTTACTTATCTAAACTGTATCGCCTTAACAGGATTGATCTTTTTCACCAGCCATGTTGGAATGATCAACGCAAGATAACAGACCACTGCCGTACCGAAACAAACCGCCAACACCTGCCACCAGATAATATGTACCGGAGCGGTTGAAACATAATAAGCAGACTCATCCAATTTGATAAAGCCCGTATATTGTTGCAGTAAACAGATACCAACGCCAACAATAAAACCAATACCGATGCCTGCAAATGTGATCACGGTTGCATGGTATAAAAATATCTGCTGAATGGTACCGTCGGTTGCACCAACCGCTTTTAATATGCCAACCATTCTTGTCCGCTCCAATATCAATATCAGTAAACAGGTAACGAGGTTGATGATGGCAACAACAGCCATCACAATAAATATCACATTGCGGTTCACATCCTGGATATTGAGCCAGTCAAAAATATTCGGGTATACTTCACGCACACTTCTTGCAGACCATTCAGGCGGTAACTCATCGGATAAACGATTGCTTACCGAATCGATCATTTTATAATCTTTCAGAAATATTTCATAGCCGCCTGTCTGGTCAGGCTCCCAGTTATTTACCCGGCGTATCAGGCGCAGGTCGCCCAGCACAAATAGTTTATCGTATTCTTCAATACCGGTCTTATACAGCCCCACTACTTTCAGTTTCCGGTAAGTGCGTGTACCATCGATACTCGAAATAAAATAAACGGTGATGGTATCATTGAGATCGATCTTTACTTGTGCAGCGAGGAAAGAAGATACAAGGATCTCTTTGCTATAAACAGAGTCGGTGAAGCTGAGCCAGCGCCCTTGCTGTAGATATTTTTTTAAACGCGAACTGTCATACTCTTTTTCAATACCTTTTAATAAAACGCCTTCGATCTCTTTGTTTTTTTCGAGCACCGCCGATTTGGTTGCGAAGTTCTGTACCTGCTGCACGCCGGGTTCATTCCTGAGCACTGCTTCGATCGTATCATTTTTTGCGATCGCAGTTTCTTCGGCAACCAGTGATTTGTTGGGTTCGTATTTCTGCACGCGCACATGCCCCCAGAAACTGAATACTTTTTCAGAAACGGTTTGCTGAAATCCATTTACAAAGGCAAGTGTAACGATCATAGCGATCACACTCAATGATGTTGCAGCCACAGATAAACGGATGATAAACCTGGAAAAAGATCTCTGCCGGTTAAAGGCAATACGTTTGGCAATATGAAGGGCCAGGTTCAACGGCACGATTTTGGTTCGATCAAAACTACACAGCCTCTGTCAATACAGCAAAAGCATTTGCAGTTATACAGAATGTTGTAAGTTTAAAGCAGATTTACCTGTATGAGAAAACTATTTATTTTTCTGGCCGCAGTAACAACTGCACAAACCATAGTGGCGCAACGTTTGCCTGATCATGTGTATATGGCGGATATCCGCACACCAAAATTATTTCAGCAGAATAATCAGCAAAGCATGCCGCTCATCGGGCTGAATACAGGCGACCAGCTGGAACTTCACTTTGATGATATGTGCGGTTACCCGAGAAATTATTATTACACTTTTGTTCTCTGCAATGCAGACTGGACGCCCGCCGATGTGAATGTATTCGATTATATAAAAGGGTTTACACAAAACCGCCTGAACCAATACCGTGTATCAAGTATTGCTGCTACCAAATATGTACACTACCAGGCGCTTTTACCTGAGAGGGATTGTGTGCCCATCAAAAGCGGTAATTATTTACTGAAGGTTTTTTTGGATTCCGATACATCCAAACTTGCTTTTACAAAACGTATGATGGTTGCTGAAAACAAAGTAAGTATCGTTGCACAGGTTCAGCAACCTTTTGATAACGACCTGCTGCGCACACACCAGAAAGTGCAGATGTCTGTAAATACACAACAACTGAATATCCTCAGCCCCCAGCAAACCAAAGTAGTGATCCTGCAAAACAACCGATGGGATGATGCTGTAAAAGATATACAGCCAACTTTTATACGCAATAACATAATGGAATATAACGGTGAACAGGATTGCATTTTCCCCGCAGGAAAAGAATACCGTTTTGCCGATCTCGAAAGTTTCCGTTTTCAGAGCGAAAGGGTAGACAGGGTTGATAAAACAAAGGAGCCCAACGATATTTTCATCAAGCCGGATCCTGAGCGGACCAACTTCCGCTATATTTTTTTTAAAGACATGGATGGATGGAACCAGATCGCCACAACGGAATCTGTGAACCCATGGTGGCAAACAGATTATGCGTATGTGCATTTTACATTTGCACCCACTAACAACCAGCCGTTTGCAGGTAAATCGGTTTATATACTGGGAGAATTAACCGGCAATCAGGTAGGCGATACCTCACGAATGATATATGATGCAGCAAAAGGTGTGTATACAAAAACACTTTTTTTAAAACAGGGATATTACAGTTACACCTATGTAACCAAAGACAACAGGAATCCGAATGCAAGGTCTGAAGCATCTATAACTGATGGCAATTATTGGGAAACGGAAAATGAATACGAGATATTTTTTTATTACCGTTCATTCAGCAGCCGGCACGATGAGCTGATCGGCGTATCGACAATTAATTCGCGAAACGGAAGAAATGGATATTAAATAGTTTATGGACTATAGTCTATAGTCCATGGTCTATGGTTGATCGATGGCCAATGAAAAAAATCGGGAAAATAACTGTTCAACCCTTACTTTTGCGGCGGCAGGTCTTACACGGCCAGCTCCTGCTGAACCTCCCCAGGACAGGAATGTAGCAAGGATAAGCGGTTGTAGCGGTGCGATGTGAGTAGCCTGCCATTTTTTTTCTCTTCCCTTAAGGGAACAAACGGAGCAAAAAATCAAATTTATTTCTTCATCAAATTTCTCCTCCGGGGAACAAGGGATATGAAATTCTTTATCGATACAGGCAACCTCGCTCAAATCAAAGAAGCAAACGATTTAGGAATACTGGATGGTGTAACAACCAATCCAACTTTAATGGCCAAAGAAGGTATTAAAGGCGAAGAAGCCATTGCACAACATTATAAAACCATTTGTGAAATGGTAGATGGCGATATCAGTGCAGAAGTATTATCAACTGATTTTGCCACGATCGTTGAAGAAGGAAAAAAACTTGCCGCGATCCATCCGAACATCGTTGTAAAAGTGCCGATGATCAAAGACGGCGTGAAAGCGATCAAATGGTTCACTGATAATGGGATCCGCACCAATTGTACATTGATCTTTTCAGCCGGACAAGCCATCCTCGCTGCGAAAGCAGGTGCAACATATGTATCGCCCTTCATCGGGCGTGTTGATGATACGGGTTGGGATGGAATGGAACTGATCGGCCAGTTGCGGCATATATTCGATATTCAGAATTACAAAACAGAAATACTCGCTGCATCGATCCGCAATGCATTGCATATTATCAAAGCCGCAGAACTGGGCGCCGATGTTTGTACCTGTCCGTTGAGTTCTATTTTGGGATTGTTGAAACATCCTTTAACGGATAATGGGCTTGCACAGTTTTTGGAAGATGCGAAGAAGATGTAGATAGGGTAGGTAAAGTAAATAAAGTAGGAAGTAGATAGTGAAGTTGAAAAGCAATTGATAAAGATTGCTTTTCAACTTTTTTGTTTTATAGACTCTGCGCAAACGCTGCATCTCTGCGCCTCTGTGGTGAAAAATTTTCGAAATAATCACCCGCTCATTTTTTTAAACCTGTTTCACCGCAAAGATGTAGAGGTTTCGCAGAGTATTTTAATAATACAATAGGTACAGACCTAATTTACTTTATCTACTCTATCTATTTACTTTATTTACAAGCTAACCACCTTCCTCTCCCCATTACTTTCAAAACACAATTGAATGATCCGCATTACATTGATGCCATCCGCTGCACTTACCTGTACCGGTTGATGGTTGCGGATCGATTGAAAAATCCCATCATAATAATCATAATAATTTCCCTGAAGCGTTGGTACTTTTTCACGAATTACTTTGCCATCTTTTTCAGTGTGAAGCAATCCCTGTTCCGATTCGGGCTCCGTTCCCCAGTCGGTTAAATTGGGTTTATGATTCGCTACCAATAAAGGTTCCTGCACATCTCCACGGCTCTTGAGAAATGATCCGAGCCTCCCATGGATCACATAAGCCGGGAATGGTTCTCTCACCTGGTAACCCGCTTTCAGCCTCACTCTCAGCATGGGATAATAAAAAAGTATCTCGAAATAATCATCCACTTTTGATCCGGGCCTTGTCATACGCAGATCCGCAAAAACAGCCTGCGGCATGCCAAAAAGGTTCAGTGCCTGGTCTATCAGATGCGGGCTCAGGTCATTTAAAATGCCTGCACCGGGAGCAGGTATTTCTTTGTGTGGCTTGGGGCTGAGTTCTTCTTTATACCTGTCGAAATGAATTTCCGCTTCCATGATCTCGCCGAGCCAGCCTTCCTGAATAATTTTTTTCACCGTTTTAAAATCACTGTCCCAGCGCCGGTTTTGAAAAACGGACAGCATTAATTTTTTTTCTTCCGCCAGTTCTTTTAATATGGCCGCTTCTTCAACAGTGGTGGTAAAAGCTTTTTCAACAACTGCATGTTTCCCGGCTTCCAATACTTTTTTTGCAAAATCGAAATGAGTAGCGGTAGGTGTGTTTACAATTACCAGTTCGATCGAATCATCAGCCAGTATTTCTTCCAGCGAGCGGTATATTTTTATATCCGGATAAAATTCAAGCGAGTCGGATTTTGTTCTTTCCCAGATCCCGCATAATTCAAACCCTTTGTGCAGTGCGATGAACGGTGCATGAAAAGCTTTTCCTGATAAACCAAAAGAGAGAATGGCTGTTTTGATCGGTTGCATATTTGTTTCTTATTAACGAATTAGCGAATTGTGCGGATTGACGGAGCCGGGTTTTAAACAAGATATGGAAAAAACAGAAATGGCTCACAGGCTGTTCTGATGCCTGGTTTGTGAGTTGTTCACATTTTCATTTACAGGCCTGTAAGCTATTGCAAATGTCAATTCTACTTTCTATTTTACCCTGTCATATATTTCTTACCCTCAAAACGATTGCTATGAACACACAAAAGTTTATCGTCTCCGGTATAGTTGGAGGCATTGTTTCTTTCTTTGGCGGTTACCTTATTTACGGAAAATTAATGATGGGTTATTTTAATGATCATCCTGGAACTGTTGCCAATGTTATGCGCAGCGATTCCGAACTGGTTTGGTGGGCGCTGATCGGCGGCTCTGTTTTTATGGGGTTGCTGCTCTCTTATATTTTCAACAGGTGGGCCAATATCACTTCCCTGGGTGCAGGCCTGATGGGTGGCCTGGTGATCGGATTTTTAATGAATACCGGCCAGGATCTGCTGATCTATGGCGATTCGCATATTTCAAGCCTGCATAGCCTTGTTGGGGATATTATCTGCGGTACGGTTCTTTCCGGATTAACAGGTGCGGCTGTTGGCTGGATGAATGGAATGGGCAAGAAAACTGCTGCCTGATATGGTCGATGATATGTATAAAAAGAGCCCCGGATTCCCGGGGCTCTTTTGTTATTGTTAATACGTTATTTTACTCTTTAAAATCTCTGCACCGCTGCGTCTCTGCGGTGAAAAGATGTACAAAATCGAACAGGTAACCATTGCGAATGATTTGACCGCAGAGGCGCCGAGACACAGCGTTGATTGCAGCGAAATTCATTTAGGTTTCCTTATCCTTCGTACTTCTCACCAGGCTGATACCTGAAACAAAAAATAATCCACCCAGGATACCAAATAAAATGATCGCTTTGATATTTCTGGTGCCGCCGCTTGCGTTCATGAAAACAACACCGGCGTAGATCAACCCTATTATGCCAAGGATTGAAAGTATTATTCCTAATATTCTTTTTTCCATAAAGGATGGAATAAAATAATCATGCCATACCCCGTGTATCACCTGTTTGCCTCGCTGATCCAGTGAAACTGTTTCTCCGCCAGCTGAAAATGGCGATTGCTTTTTTTCAGGACAACATATAATGAATCACTGTTTTTACTGCCCCATATTTTAATGGTATTGCTGTCGGACAAAATGCGGTGAAAGTTAACGATCATACCCGTTGACCTTGACGATTTCTGGAGGCCTGTTACCTTATTGGTTGAATCAACAACAATATTAAAGTAGCCGCGGTGATACCGTTGCCTGAAAGCTGTATCAGCTGAGGCTACACTGCCTGTTCCGTCAGTTTCAAAGATCACATCCTTCCAGCGTAATGAATCGGACTGTAATCCCGGTATCGTATCCTTATTTACGGCAAACACTGTTACATCATATATGCCCGGTGTAAGCGGTTTGATCGTAACCGTTTTCATCCGCGCAAGCGCATACTGATGAATATCATAAAATGGCAACAAAACAAAGAACACAACGAATGCCAGCTTCAGAACGATCCGTGTAATGCGCATCCATTTTTTTGGAAGGCCGGGTTGATACGCAATGTTTGAAACCGCCGGGCGGTTCAGTATAAAAAAATCGATCAGCCTTTTTGAATCATTCACCAATAGATACAGCGAATAAAGCACTAAATGGATGGAAAATATTTTAACCGGAATATCATAGCAGAGATTCAATACCATTACATTGATAAATACAGCTGTGGCAATAAAAATCCCGAGTGTAATGGTTCTCCTGTTGAGTAACAGCAAACCTGCTAGCAACTCCATCGCTCCGGAAAACATTTCGTATGGTGAGGAGTAGCCAATGAACATCCACGAAAAACGCATGGGTAAAAAATCACCAAGCGGTGTTGCCAGCTGGCTTTGGTTCGGGAATGGCATCTGTAAATAATACAGTTTATAAATGGCGTAGCTGATACAACTGATGATCAGGCTGTACCGGATAATTGTGCGAAGCCAGTAATCAGCGATCGTATAATTTTTTCTTTTATGGTCAAGAATACTCCAGCCCAATGTTCCAATTGCAGCAAGAATAAGATAAGTAAACACATATTCCCAATTAACGGATGTGTCGCCGCTGCCATTATTTATCACCGTTGTTTGCGCAAAATGAAACCAAAGCGTATTGAATTTCTCCACTATCCAGGAAAAAGCCTGGTCGTACAAGCCAAGTAAATAACCAATACCCGGAATACGGTTCAGCCATTCCCAGGGAGAAATATTGAGAATAAAATAGATGGCGAAGAAGCGGAAAAGTATTTTGTGGGAGAGAGGCCAATTAACGGTATTGCTTTCTTCTGTTAGCATAAGCATTAGTTTGGATAATGAATATATGATACTTTGCTAATATCATCTTTGTAAAAGCCAGTGAAATGCTAAACTGTATTGAGTTTGTTTACACATTTCCTATATTTTTTTTGCCAGATACCAAATAATCCTATCTTACAAAATATGGAAATGAAAAACCGTGAAGTGAAGACTGATTTTGTCAATGTTACATGTTGTGAGCCACACAGGATACGTACAAAAGAAATATTGAAACAGGTTCCGGAAATGCGGAAACTGATAGGGAAGAACCCATATACTTTTTTTGCGATCATTGGATTAGTGAGTGTGCAGATTGTGATGTGTGTGTTACTGTCCAGCCAGCCATGGTGGCTTATTCTTCTTGCTGCCTATACGATCGGCGCTTTTGCAGATCATGCTTTGTTTGTAATGATACATGAATGCGCACACAGGCTGATCTTTAAAAAACCATCGGCCAACAGGCTCGCCGGGATACTGGCTAATATGCCGGTGATCTTTCCAAGCTCTGTTGCTTTTGAAACCTATCATATCAAACACCATTCTTTCCAGGGTATACATGAACTGGATGGCGACCTGCCGAATTACTGGGAAGCAAAACTGATCAATAATTTTTTTATCGGTAAGATGATCTGGTTATTGTTCTATCCTTTTTTTCAATTATTCAGGTTCCCGCGTTTAAAGGAGATCAAGCCTTTTAATAAATGGGTAGTGCTTAACTGGGCAGTTCAGATATTATTTGTTGCAGCTGTTGTATATTTCTTTGGCGGCAGGGCATTGGGATTTTTGATGCTGAGTTTTTTCTTTTCAGTAGGGCTGCATCCGTTAGGCGCAAGGTGGATACAGGAACATTACCTCACCAATGGCGAACAGGAAACATACAGTTACTATGGGCCGTTCAATAAAGTAGCTTTTAATGTGGGTTACCATAATGAGCATCATGATTTTCCATCGGTGCCATGGAACAGGTTACCACAAATAAGAAAGGATGCGCCTTCATTTTATAATTCGCTTTCTTATCATACATCATGGACAAAACTTTTTTTCAGGTTTTTGTTCGATACAGAAATATCACTCTTCTCCAGGGTTGTAAGAACCAACAGGGGCAAGGTTTTGCTGGCAGATGAATCAAAGCCTGATATTGATCTGGTTGCTACTAAATAGTAACTTAATTCATATACATTAACAATCTATTTACAGGGTAGTGACTCAGTTTGAACGTTAAAGTAATTAACAAAACGGGAATTATATCGCAGTTCCCACCCCCCCGATTCTACCGTTTTTAGCAATTCAGGTTAAGCCCAATTTCGTCACTCCTACCCGACAATTTGACAAAAGTAATTTTTAAAAACTAAAACATTTAGAGATGGAAAATCAAGAATTGATGCGCCTCTGTTTTCAGGTTGCTATGATTATGAAAATGGCACAAAACGGAGAAACGTTTGGAGAGGAAGTAGTCATGTTCCAAAACGAGAAATACCTAACACCGGAAACGGTTAAGAGGGCTGTTGATCAATGGAATCCGCAAAAACCAAGTTTGGAGATAATATGTTCCGCTTTACATGTAGGGTTTAAAACAGGAATATTTTCTGTATATCAAAGTGGGAATATTATATCGTACAGACAGGAAATCTAAAATGGTGTACCAAACGTGTATTCCAATACGGCTTTTTTTACTTTTGTTTCTTGCCCCGAAGTTGTCAATGTGATAAAGACAGACCACGAAATTGGTATATGAATAGCAGATGGTTTATCATAAAATGACCCAATATGTATGTGTGGGCTATAAGCATTTGGCACTACCGTGTATACCTTTTTAACTGCATTTATTCCCTCATTTTCCCCGCGCCGCTCAAAAGTCTCAATCAGTATGTGAAATAAACTTGCTGTCTCGGTATCAACGTCCAGTTTCAACATTTTTGGTTTGATCAATCGCCCGTCAATATCCTTCAATTCAGTTCTTTCCCCTGGTTTAAGTTCAATTATTCCCACAGGTGGTGTATTCAAAGCTTTGCCGATAAGGTTTGCGAAGTCACTCATAAGGAAGCTAAGTTATTTGTTTTGCCGATTAGTTGTGCATAGGTTAACCGCCCATTTGGATTTCTCAGGGCTGCAATAACCCGTGAATTATCTGCATCCTTCCGAG
>Ga0206895_1089_pt2 | contig 24215 bp, 20 predicted proteins | sample Alteio_BWOrgHeat_51_FD_152967 | JGI IMG/M metagenome (GOLD analysis project Ga0206895, IMG submission 152967) | Enriched cells from forest soil in Barre Woods Harvard Forest LTER site, Petersham, Massachusetts, United States -... | ecosystem: Environmental > Terrestrial > Soil > Temperate forest >...
TTTGCCAAAAGATCTTTTAAGGCTAGTGGCAGATTTTTTACCCTCATCAGAACAAGATTATTTGCTTTTAGAAAAGCAATTTAAAGAAGATGCTGAAATGTAGGCCTCTTTACTTTTTGAGAAAGGCAAGTATATCAGCGTTAATAGTTTCAGCTTCTGTTGTGGGCATTCCGTGCGGAAAACCTTTATAGGATTTCAATATCCCATTTTTTAGTAGCTTTGCTGTTAGTGGACTCGAATCAGCATAAGGTACAATCTGATCATCCTCACCATGCATCACTAAGACTGGAACAGTAATTTTTTTTAAGTCTTCCGTGAAATCAGTTTGAGAAAAGGCGACGATACCATCATAGTGGGCTTTAGCGCCTCCCAGCATACCTTGTCGCCACCAGTTCCAGATAATTGCTTCAGAAGCAACTATTCCAGGCCGATTGTAACCATAGAAGGGTCCTGCCGCTAAATCATAATAAAATTTTGATCGACCGTTAGCGAGCTGAACTTGAAGATCGTCAAACACCTCTTTAGGTAATCCATCTGGATTGTTAGCAGTTTTTAACATAAGTGGCGGTACGGAGCTGATAAGCACCGCTTTTGCTACTCGATTTTCACCGTGGCGCGCTAGGTAGCGAACAACTTCGCCTCCTCCAGTCGAATGACCTACATGAATCGCTTGCTTGAGGTCGAGATGTGTTGTCAGGGCTGCTAAGTCATCTGCGTAATGGTTCATATCATGGCCGTCACCTGTTTGAGATGACCGTCCATGTCCGCGTCGATCATGAGCTATAACACGGTAGCCATGGTTGAGAAAAAATAACATTTGTGTGTCCCAATCATCGGCCGACAAGGGCCATCCATGGCTAAACACGATGGGTTGTCCATTACCCCAATCTTTGTAAAAAATCTTGATTCCGTCTTTTGTGATGACCGTATCCATAATGTGCTCTCCCTGTATGATCTTATTCATTACCTATGAGATATTATAGCATCACTCGGAGTTAAATTTATTGTACCAATATCTGCCTTGCTGGAGTGACTTATTTAGTAACAGTGATTTTCAAGGTGCAATTAATCGATTACGGTGGCAGGAAACTTCTAATAACTATTTATATTCGCTGAGATGTTACATAATGTTTCTGGAGAAAATGACGAAAGATGTGTGCTCTCAGTATTTTTTGCATCTAGTATAAATTGAGCCACTATACCTAATCGTTCTTGTTCTGCACGAGTAAACGAATAAATTAAACCAGCTTCTTTAGCATGATTAAAACATTTTACTATCGGGATAGTATGATCCCCTGCTGCTGCCATAACAGACAAAACCTTAACTTTAGGATAACGTGTTACAATTTCTGCAAACACGCTACTAAAAAACTGATTGATAAAAAGGGGATTGTCATCCAGCCCTTCTGCTACAAATAAATCAGATAAATAACCAAATCGATCCGATTCAGGAGCTTCTGGGTTTGTATGCAAATTCAAAGTAAAAGTACCAACAAGTATACTTTTCTTTTTGTAAGTAAAAACTATAATTTCTGGAGAAGCCACGCGGTTACTAAACGCTTCTAAATCATAACGTTCTTTTGTTTTTTTGATATTCTCTTCATCTGATAACTTACGAAACCAAGGCAAAATATCTTGTTGAAATTTAGATACTTCTATACACTGCGCCTTATCTTCAGGTCGAATGATATCGATTTTACAATCAGATGATATAGCTTCAAATTCGATTTTTTTTTCAAGATCAACACAAAATAAGTTTGTTCGCTTTACTAAAGCATCAGTATAAACTGGATCATTTGCATTTAAAGCACTTAAATACTCTTTTGCACGGTCTGTTACGATAAAATGCTTCGCATTAATTCGGCTCAAACTTTCTAATAAAATAGATTGCTGATCTGGACTATAAGATAATGCTGAATCAGGACAAATTACCCTGGTATTTTCTCGTATATTGCATATACCAGGCGCTCTAGCCGCAATAATCACAATATCAACAGAACAAATACCATCAGTTCCAGTAGCTATTGGTACAGCGCTTACCCAAGATACTTCTACATCTTCTTTACGCATTACACTGGGAGGTCTTGTCACATGTCATTACCTAGTTGATATAGGTCATATATTATACAGCATAGGTTCATTTATGCGCAAATAAAATCTATTAATTATCATTTAAAAGGAGGTTGTTAATTATAATTCTCTGAGCTTGTCCTTTTTTAATCTAGTACATTGATTTATATAATAATTCTGCGGCAATTTGCCAAAACTTCCCCTCAATATTTTAATTCGAAGCTAACACAAGACTTGTATTGATCCCACCAAAACCAAATGAATTACTTAAAGCGAAATTAATGGGATAGGTTTTGCTTTCTCCCATTATAAATTTGCATATGTTAGGTATTGGATGTTCAAGATTTAAATTAGGATGAACAAATTTATTATTCATCTGGATAATGGTAGCAATTGCCTCAGCAATCCCTGCAGACCATAAACAGTGCCCAATAATACTTTTTGTAGAATTTAGCATGACAGCCTGACTTCTTTGACCTAAAAGAGACTCTATAGCTTTCACTTCATTTATATCACCCGATGGCGATGAAGAACCATGAGCATTAATATAATTTATTTCATTTATATCTATTTTAGATATCTCCAATGCTTTTTGCATGGTTCTAATCTCACCCTCTACAGATGAGTTTGATAAATAATTGCCATCTAATGTCTCACAACCTCCAAGAATTCGTCCTAAAATAGGTATATCTCTTTGAGTGGCGGAAGAAATAGACTCTAAAATTAGACAAGCACTTGCTTGTCCGTAGATAAAGCCATCGCTAGCTTGATCAAATGGGCGACACGCTTTGTTAGGATCATTTATATTATGCAAGCCACCCATCGCACCAATATTATAAAATCCTTGTAATTCTAAAGGCGATAAATCTGCCGCCGCGCCTACAACAACACAAATATTTTGGCGTCCAGTACGAATTAAATCATAAGCACGTAATAGAGCAATATTGCCACTAGCCGAAGCTCCTCCTACCGTGAAACCCTCTCCAAAAATTCCAAAAATGTCACTTAAATAACCTAGATAATGCGTATCTAGAGAATGCAGCGCATAATAGGGTGAAAGAAAATCGGGTTGAAGTAAAAATTCAGCGTGCTTCTCATATTGATAGTGAGACATTGTATTTTGTGCTGCAACAATAAGTGCAATTAGATTTCCATCAATTGGTTTATCATTAAGCCCCGCTTGCTGCCATGCTTCAAAAACTGCAATTAATGCAAGTTCCGCATGGCGAGGTATATGATGTTTTAATTTATTGATATGATTATTACGTTCTTTGTTCGTATTTTTTGGTAGATTCAAAAGTACTTCAAAAATTTTTTCTGATGAATAGTCATCAATAAAAGCACCCACTACAGGATGAGATAATGATGAAAAAAATTGCGTAGAGAAATTATTTTTCCCTTCATATAAAGCTTGCTGAAATTTTGAGATTCCCTGACCTATGGAACTGATAATTCCCATACCGGTAATTGCAACATCATCAGTACTTTTTTTTAATATACTCATAATGACATTCTTGTCATTATAATTAAAATTATTTCTTCAATATTTTTTGCAAAAGCAAAATCAATCAAGGTAAAAAATCCTCTACTGTTTGATATACAAGTTTACCTAAAATTTAGAAGGCAGAGCAACTAACATTACCGAAACTGACTCTTTTCGGTTTGAGTAATTTGCTTATTTAACACATCGTATTTATAATTGCTTAAAATTAATCCTAGGTATATTTATCCGAACACAATTAGTTAAATTAAAAAAAATTTTCATGTGAAGACCATTCAAATTCCATAAGTTTTAATTCTGAGAAAGTCATAAATGATTCTCCTAATCTCCGTAAATCTGAGGCGTAAAGAGGGTAGAGAGTAAAATTGGTTTTATACCCATAGGGTTCCTCAAGGTTTAAGTGCATAGAAAATTCAATTGCACATTCACTAGGTGTATAGGTATAAATGCGCATTTTAAAAAAGTAAAGAAACCTTTTGGCAGGATCTTCTGATCCTTCTTCGTAACAATATTCATCTCGATATTTAGTAGGAAATGAATATAAAATTTTACCTATTTCTAATAACTGTTGTGGATAGCAATAAAGTTCTATTACGCTACCTATCTCACCTTTTAAAGCTGCAATTTCAATTTTTAACAATTCAGGGTCATCATAATCTTGATATAAATGACGTCGTACAATTATTTTAGAAAAAGCATTTCTTTGTTTTTCAAACATTATAAGTCCTCTTTCAATACCATAGTATAATAGTATAATTGTTTAAAAGGACTATATATATGAAATTTATCTGTTATTTAACACTTGTATTATGCAACATAACGAATCGACGTTTTTTCTTCCGCTCCTGCTGTTATCGCGAGTACATGGGAGTGATTTATTGCATTTTGAGTTTCTCTAAAAGCTTTAAAGACGGCATTTAACATCACTGAACTGTTTTTCGCTTTTAAATATTTTAAGAATTGAAAAGTACAGTCAATGAGTTGTTCTTTAATAATTTCAGGATTGGGTTGATTGTGCTCTAACCTTAGTTTAATTTCAGCTATTAGCAAAGACACTTTGCCATTAAATTGTTTTGCAATGGTAATATGCCCACTTTTTTTAAATAGAGATTTCATTGATTCAGTTTTTATTTCAGCGGAAAAATTTTGACAAAATAACTTAAGGAAGTCTTCTAATTCAAAATGATTTAATGTATCTAATAAACGATAGAGTTCTAACAACTGCTGATGAAAAACAGGCGAAGAAGGGGGTAGTTTTGATTCCACTAGAGGAATATGTAATTCAGTTGATTGCTTTAGCGCAACTATTTCAGGTCGTAATAAATAGTTAACCAACACTTGTGGTGATTGATGAATAACATAACTCCAGCAAGGAAAAATATAATGATCTTGTATCGCAGGATTTAAAATCATAGCAATAAATGCTGTATCTTTAGCATTATTAATGCAGCGCAAAATAGCTGCAACACCAAGTGTCCCATGTGCATCTGTGTGTGTTGTATCCACCCAATGGGTAATCAAGGAAATTTCCCGATTTAAAGTATCACTAAGTTGTACTTCATTTTTTAATGATTGTATGGCTATCCCTTTAAGCGCATAAAAATAATCACTCCTAGTAATCCTTAAAGTTTGTTCCAGGTAACTATCCATATATCTTGTGTTAAAAGATAAACTTTTATCTTCCTCTGTAATATTTGATTTAGAGGTGGAAACTGCTCTATCTACATAATCCATGATTAATGTTGGCAATCCAGGTGGAAATTCATAAAACTTGTCTAGAATACGTTGAAAAATCTGCGGTTGTGCTTTAATCCTATAATCGAGATAAGCAAGACGTGGGGGAACCTGCGTCACCTCAGGCTCAGCTTTTATATATGTTAATAAAGTTAATATTTTTTGTTGGTCGTCCAAGGTCAAACCATCTATCATAGCAAAAAAATCAGGGGTTAAGCTCGGCTCACCGCCTATGGTATGAAGAAAATGTATTTCATGATTGATATTGAGTGCCATTATTTGAAAAAGAATAATATTGTTATCTATTGGAGTAAGAGAATCTTTTATAATGGGATAGAGTTTTTTAAGAACGGTTTGGAAAGACAGTTCTCTCTTGGAGTCGTCTTTGACGAAAGTGCAGATATTCTCACGTAATTCATCTATGACTTTGTTTATTCTACCCTGCCAATATGTATTAAGTGCTATTGTAAGAAATAAGTTATCTATTTTTTCTGTTTCTTCAAAATTGTTAAAGGAAAGCATGCTAAAAGCCTCTGTGATAATTAAAGGAAAGTTATGTCGCGATAGCATAGCACAAAATATGATCAACAGGCAATTTTAGTCCTGTTACCCCTAAGATACTGAATTTTTTTTCAAAAAGTTATATATTTATAAACGTTGAAAAAAATATATCCCGTCGGTTGAAATCAATGCATTTGAATCACAATAATTAAATCATATTAATTGAACCCATTGGCGCGGTTTTAAGGGGCGTTGATCTTGGCTGAGGTGGTGCCTCTAAAGGCAAATGTGGTGTTTCAAATAATTTTAATCTTGTAGTGAGCGCTTTTGCGAAGGCGGGTCCTGCTTGTGTCCTTTCTTTATTTTTTTTGAAAAAAAGTGGATTATGTGCAAACATGACTGCAGCCGCGCGCTGGTGTTCAGGTGAAAGTTGCTTAAGAGGAAAATAGTGTAATTTGTTTACTTCGTTACGAATATCAGATAGCAATTTTATTGCGCAACATAAGCCCACCAGCACTGGCAATCCACCTAAGCACGCTCCAATCACGATGCCTGTAATGGACAAGCTTACGTCTCGGGTGAAAGGCATCAATTCATCACAAGCAGCTTTGCAAAAATCAAGAATGTGGTTTAAACATTCATCCGCGGTAGGATGAGTTGAATTCCCTAAATGAATGTAACCTTCTCCCGAAGAGCTAGGTGCTTGACAGTCAACAAATCGTCTGCTTATATAAAGATCGCCACAACTCGGAAAACCTGCACACAGGGTACTCATATTATCTAAAACATGTCTTTGTTGATACCAGGCATCGCGGGTGCTGGGGTAAAAAATATTTCCAACTATCAGCATCGCCAAACAGAGAGCTATCGATCCAATGAGTAACAATGTGCAAGAATCAGGCGAAAATCTAAAAGGATAACTTGGGAATAAAAGTCTTTTGAGGCCATTTTTGGGGCGCCGTGCCTCAACAAAAACAGGTTGCATGAGTGTAATAAAATGAAAAATAGATTCTGATTGCTCAGGGCTTAATAAAGGAAGAGTATTTTGAGTAAAATTGGCGTTCTCAAACAATGATTCTTCATGGGGCGTAATTCGTGCATTTAATCTATCCAAAATACATAATTTATTCTGACGAAAAGCTTCATTTTCTACATTTTTACTTTCTTCCTGTAATTGTTTAAATGTCAGTGGGTCGCTAGCCTCATGTAGTTTCTGAATAAACGCCTCTCTTTCGACACCAAGTAGAAAATGGCTTAAAATTAATAACTTTTGCTCTCGAATAGAGTTGATAAATAGTTCTGCATTACCATGCAATATACCTAATTCATTTCGTAATTCAGCTACTGCACCATCGAATAGCTTGATATAGTTGGTACGAATTTTTTTTATGGACGCACGCGCGTTTTTTGATTGAAAAGAGGCGCGATAAGTTTGCCCATAGGACGTGCGACAAGCTCGAGCAAGTTCATAAACTGTCGAATCTAAGTATTCTAAGATTTGAATAAAAAAAGGATAGTTACATATTTTAAAAAAAAAATTTTCATCCTTTATGCGGTGAATTACAACCTGAGTTAACGTGTTGTAATCAGGTTTACTTTCTCTCGCGATTAATAAAGGATGTCTTAGAGCTGCAGATGATGATGTCATATTAAATAATGCCTTTGAATTTTATTATACTTGATTTGCACAGACACAATACAAATAAGCCATTTGCGTTTTATATCTGTTTTTTGCATTGTATGTAATGAGTAGTTACTTATCAACACTAGTAGATGGATTGATAAAATTAAAGAATTTTTACTTGAGCAGATAAGACGGGAAGAGAGTTAAAATTTACATTTCTAATTCAATAAGCGTTAAGTCTCGCAAATCTTTTAATAACTGAATATTTTTTTCAGTAAAAACACGGGGCCGCGTATCCATAACACATAATGAACCAACACATGAACCATCTGTAAGTATCAATGGGTAGCCTGCATAAAATCGAATCTTTGGGTTATCTATCACAAAAGGGTTATCTGCAAAACGGTTGTCATGAAAAGTATCTTCTATAATTAGCGGTTCACGATTATAAACAACATGAGAACAAAATGAGGCTTCACGCGATGAGGATTTCTCATCTACCCCGAAGCAAGACTTAAACCATTGTCGCTTTTTATCAACAAAGGTAATGGTGGCTATTGGCATGTTAAACAGAGCTACACTTAATCGAGTAATACGATCAAATCGATCTTCCTGGGGTGTGTCTAAGATCTTTAATTTATATAAAGAAAGCAATCGTTGTTCTTCATCTACAGGTATTGCAGCTCTAATCCAACGACATGTCATGCGTAATATCCAGGCATGGATTTTGCTGCGCAAATAACTTTGACTAAACGGTTTAATGAGAAGGTCTGCTTTATCTTTATTTTTGTTTTTATTATTATTATTTCCAACATTTTCTTCGTTAGCAATAATCATAATACGAGAGTCGGTAAATGCTTTATTTTTCTGAATAGAGTGGCAAAGCAGTAGAGCATTTATTTGAGGTAGCTGATGCTCCATGATAATAAAAAAAGAGTGTCTACTTTGTAAGGCTTGATTGAAGTCACCTTCATCCTCGACATATTGTACATGTAGATGATCTAATGTTAAAACTGTGTCTAATAATGTTCTCACTTCTGGATCGGTTACATAGACTAATACCCATTGTTCACTGATTGCAGAATCAATTTGAGATTTCTCTAATTCTTTATTGTGGAGTAGTTTTTTATGAAATTTTTCTTTTTGTGGTCGCAAAACAAATTCCATGCCCTCATGCGCTGCAAATAATTCAACTTTATTATATTTACTACGCAGCTCTTTTATTAATACATCTAAGTTATCATCATTTCGCAAAGGATCATGATGGGTTAGTACAAGCTTTTTTACGTGTGCATATTCACAAATCTTTGCTACGTAATCGTGTGTGCTATGTCCCCAGCCTATTTTATTTAAATATTCTTTAAAAGTATATTGAGCTTCATGAATTACCAAATCTGCATTAAGTAAAAAATTAGCATAGTCTTGATCTCGCTCATCGATTTTTTCCGTGCTAGATGCAGATAAACGAGAATAGGGTTCATGATCGCAACAATAAACAACCACGATACCATCCACGGTAAAACGATATCCACAGGTTAAGGATGTATGGTTAAGATAGTGAGTAGTTATATTGACTTCGGCAATGTCAAATTCGCCTTCTACTAAATCATGATAATGAATTGTTGCACCCATTTGAGCGAGAGAAATGGGGAAATAAGTATGTTCCATTTGAGCTGATAAAATGTCTTGTATCGATTGGCTCAACTCTTTTGGACCATATATATGCCATTCTCCACCTTTAATAAAAAAAGGAGCAAAGAAAGGAATTCCTTGAATATGATCCCAATGCGCATGACTTATTAAAAGATTACCTTTACGCTTATGGTGTTCTTGTGTAAGAAGATGTTGTCCTAATGGGAAAATGCCTGTGCCACCGTCAACAATTAGCAAGGTATCTGATAAAGATCGCAGCTCTACGCATGATGTATTACCGCCATAATGCAACGTGTTTTTTCCCGGTGTCGGAATAGATCCTCGTGTCCCCCAAAAACGTATACGCATCTATAAACTCCAGTTAATTTTTATTTTTCAAGCAGAGCAATTTTTATTGGGGATTGATCGGAAAGGAAGTGGATACTACGGAAAATCTGTACGTAGTAAGTAAAAACCAAGGTTAGAATAGGGGTAAACAGTAACTTTAAGCATCTTTCCATGATACTTCTCCCGCATCACCGATTGTAAATAACCATCAATTAAGTATGCCATTTAGCTTTTCTAAGCGCAAATCTAGCTGACGGTAATGGAAAGTTATAAAAGTAGGCTGAATTTTTTAACGGCTTGCCCTAAGCGGCTGATTTTTAATGTAAACCTCATACTTAATATGCTTTAAATTGTAATTTTTCAATAAAATAAGGTGGCTACGGGCAGCTGCAAGTAAAAAAGGACGAAAAGTATGAATAGATTGATCAAAGAGTATAAATTTATTAGGGATCACTTGTTCAGTGTCTGCTAAAAAAAGATCAGACTGCATAACTTTATTAACACCTTCCTCCCTGTTTTTTACAAAATCAAGTGAAGCCGCACCATAACCAATATTCATAGGAAATAAAATTCCATGCATCTCATAGTAAAAAATCGGGATTGATATAAAAAAATCAGTATGTTTATCTGTTGTCGCATAGATACTTTTCCATTTTGCTTGAGTTACATAATTTCCAATATCATTTACCATTTGCGTAATGGCAAGTTGAGATGAGGGATCATAGTAAGTTTGTGCAAATTCAGATTCACTTGTTTCTTTCGCAAAATGAAAGGCACCTTCAAAAATAAACAGTATAGCTAATGCTTTTAATAACAAAGAACGTCTATCAGTAAAATAATGAAAAATAGTGTGGTACATCCTTGAATAAATCATCACGACGAGCAATAGAAATGGAATAAGAATAATATTAATAACTATCGGTGATTTTGATATATCCAACGTCAAAACAATTAATGGTACAAGAATTGTTATTAACAAAAAAATAATTTCATTTGAATCGTGCAGTTTATAAATAACAGGTTTTTTGGTAAGCTTTATCTCAAGATAAAAACCAAAAAGCAAAAAGAGTACCATTGCTAATATCAAAAAGGTTTTACTCGTTAAGTGCAAGACAATAAAAGCCATAGGATAAAACATAAAATAATTATATATGTTTGTAATTCCGACCATTTTTAAGCGCCAATATTTTTCAGGACCTAGGACATGACCGTAAATATAGTATCCATAAAGAAGATCTTTATGAATCCACAATATAGGAAGAGTAATTATGCTAATAATAATCGAAAATAAGAATACATTTTTAATTCTGTGTCTAAGCAAAGCATCCGGTTTCGAACAGAGAGACATTAAAATCCAATAAAAAAGAAGACTAAGTACTACTCCAAAAATATATGCAACTGTTAGAAAACGCATTGCAATTAAAAAAGCAGCTGCAATCGCACCCGCAATTACCCACTTTTTTTGGAGAAAAACCTGTGAACGCAATATTAGGCAAATAACTATTCCATAAAGACATAACGCACTAAAATCAATTCGGAAATCAACCGCGCCACCAAATAAAAAAAAGGATTCTGTTGATAACAACATTCCTATGAAAATAAATCCCCACAAATAACGCTGTGTTAATTTTTTTAGCGTCGCAAATGCAATTATTTGTAGCAAAGCAAAATAAAAAAAATGGGTACTAAGAGCAATTAGCCGTGATGCTCCAAAAAGAAAATAGAAAAATGCTGCTTGCAGCGGAAAAAGAAATGAAACCGAGATAAGCTGATATTTTTTTAAGGCCGCAACAAGACCACTATGAATAATATTTTCATGTAACCAATAACTGATTGATAAATAATACGCCTGATCAAATCCCGGGGGATATGTTGTTGCAATCGTATGAGACACGAAGCCACGGAATAAAATATATTCAAGACAAATGGATAATAATAACAATGACCAAGAAGCAAAGGAGAATGTCATTTTATAATTATTTAATATATTCAAAATATTCTTACTCTTTTTATTCTATCTATTTTCCTAAGAATATAATAAATTTAATTTAAATTAAACATATACTTATTTTATAAAAAAAAGCTTGCCGAGATATTTTTATTTCTCGACAAGCCCAAATTCTTGCTAGTTCTGATAAAGTTTTTAAGACATAACTTGTCGTCTAGGTTCTGAAAGGACTTCATCTTGTCTTGAGCAGCAAATCTCACGGCATCCTACAGAGCAACCTTGAGGATTATTATAAATAGATGTTTTAAAGGGTGCAACACAACACTCTGTTGCCTTCGCTTTTTCTCTTGTAACGCCACAAAATAAAGTAGATTTATTATCAGAAAGGTCTGCTTTTACAAAGGTATCTGTTTTTCCCTCAACGATCAAAGGTTTTGCCTCTTCTCTATCAGGAGTATCACATGCCATGCAACCTATGGTGCAACCAATAATGCGAGTAGGAACTCGTACTAAACAACCGCCAATATTGTATCCCCATGAAAAACAAATCGGTGTTCCATTTTCTTCTGTGCATTGATTGCTTCCTCCTGAATTAGGCGCTGGCGCCGCAATAGCAGGCGCTTTTGTGCAACATATCGTCATGCATGCTACACAGGCTATCACGGGTGTGAGTAGGCAAGTAACAGTTCCACATACGGTACCTGATAAGCATTCTAATGGCGCACAATGCACTTGAGCTGCTTGGCTATAAGTAGTGCAAAGGAAGTCATGTGAAGCATTTGGATTTGATCCTGGTTGAAACTCATCTTCCATACGTTGGGGAATAGGTGCGCTAGTTCTTGTGGTTGACATAATTTTTTCCTCACATAATTAATTACGATAGTTTGGCAGGGGAAAATTAAAACAACCTTAAAGCATGATTAATTATTATGCAATATTGCAAAAAAAGCGACATTCTTTTATTATTTTGGATGTTGGAATAGAAAACGATATGAAAATGCACTTTGATTTGATCAAAGCCTCTTATTTTTTGTAGGATTTTTTTTCTTAAGCGCTACTTAATATAAATTGTATTAAACTAGCGTCTATTTAAAATAGTCATTATGGCGAATGTATGTTTAGTAGCACATCTAAAGTAAAAAGTGATCTTCACAATGATTCAAAACGTGAAGCGAAAGAAGAGGTGACAGTTGCTGTAAAATCTATCGGGATTTTTATACATCGCCCAGGGACACCTGATCAAATAGTGCTGCGCATTAATAACACGTTTGATAAGTCATTTGTTGAAACCGCTAAGCATAGATTTTGTCTCGCAGTCGCACTCGATCCTTATAATGCACATCTTAGTATGGCAAATGATTCCGATAAAAAATTTATAAATGTAGAACTAGATACAACATTTTGTGAAAAAAGTCGTAACACGTTGATAGAGCAATTATTGGAAGATGCCGCTTATCTAGGAAATTTTAATCAAGATCCAGACATGGAACTAACGTATAAAGATAAAGCCGCCATTTATTTAGAAAATTTACATATTCAGAAAAGTGTTATGGCTGAGCTTGAATCTGAATTTGAAGAATTTAAAAAATCGCCTGAACAGAAAGAACAAATAGCAGAGATAATTAAGCTCACTATAGACATAAAGCAATTATTTAAGGCTAGTAAAATAGCAAGAAGCCATGGCGAAAAAGCTCATACCTATGATTACGAAATGCGATTACTTTCAAAAAGAAGAGAATTAACTAGAACCACACTTCTTTTAAGGAAAAGCATAGCGTTAGAATGCTTAACTCAATTAGAAAGACAACCAGCAAGGAATCTGAGTAAACCTGTCATGTATAACGATTTTAGAAAAAATTTAAGCCCTCAAAATAATAGTTTAAAAGCAAGTCGTAGCAGAGCACAAGCACGAGTTGCTCAAATAGAAACAGAAATCTCAAGATTTAATGCGATACCTAAAATAGTATTGCCTCCCTATGCTGAGTATGTACTTATTGAGGAAAAGAAAGAGTCCGAGCCTGTAGCTCCAATATTAGATGAGGGAAGATCATCTATTACAAATAGCATGCTTTCACCGATGCGTGCCGCTTAAGTATTCACGCCCTATAAAAATGACTTCGTGACTTAAGCTCTTAATTTTTGGCATAAATAATGCCTATATTGATTTTTTCTGAAATATACTTCTACACTGTTTTAGCATATGAGCCAAATGACGGCAAGAGGATGATTATAATCACCTAATGCCTAGTATGCATATATTTTAATCTAGTACGGATTTTCTTGCTATACTATAACCAATGAGCAATTAATGTGAGGTTATATATATGGCTGCTTCATCTTCGTCTTCCTCACCACCGGCTGCAAGAAGAGAAACTAAAGAAATTAAAGAAGATACAGGGGTATCTTCTGATGTAACCGCAAAAATATTTTCTAATTTCAATAAATTATTCGAACCTGCATATATTACACCTGCAGAAGAAAAGGAAATGATCGATTATTTTAGAACAAAATTAACTGATGATCCCACCAATGCCGATAATCAATATCATTTAGGATGTATTCTCGCTTTTAATTGGGATCCAATAGACCACACGGGTACTAATATAAAACATACAGAGGGAGTGAAACTCTTAATTAGTGCCTCTGAGCAAGGGCATTTAAAAGCACCTCGTGAGGTTAGAGATCTAATCAGAAAGTTAAATTTACCTCTTGCTTCCATTCTAAACCCAGACCAAAAAATCTCTTCGTTGGACATTGATAAGTCACCTATTCCTGATATTATGCACTATTATCGTATTGGAGCAGAACGAGGAAATGTTAGCGATATGATATACCTTTCCAAAGTTTTAATAGCAGATGGGAAAGACAAGAGCAAACTTCAAGAGGGTATTGGCTGGTGTGAAAAAGCTGCTGCGAAAGGTGGGGCGCGCGAAATATTTTACTTAGGTAAAGCGTATGTTAATCATGTTCCAGAAAAGATTCTTGAAGGTTTAACGCTTTTACGGCAAGCCGCTATTCTTGGAGATAAAGACGCAACCTTTGAATTAACCCAACTCTATTCGAAAGTAACGCCGCACATGGACGTTAAAGAAGTAGTAAAATGGCGCTATAAGCATGTTCTCCAGGAGCGATTGGCATATCGTCCCTATGGATTACTTAAATTAGCACAAGAGTTTGCAACGGGCGTGACAGCTTCTGAAAGCAAAGTTTCATCTTTTAAAAGCGCAGAGTTAGCCACTCAATTTTTTTATGAAGCAGCAGTTTTCCAAGCCATAGCCCAAGGACAGGCGGATTATAAACCTAGCACTATTAATCCTGTGACTATTGATAGGATTACTGAGGAGATGCAAAAAGCGCTTAGTCGCTTCCCCGAACCTTTATCTATTGTCACCCGCATTAATATTTATGCAATACTGGCTCTGAAAGATTCCAGAAAAACCCGCGATCTTAATAATCTAATTAACACGGATATTGATCATCTCAGAACTTTCCAGCGCTATTTTTTAACCTTATCCGAAACCATCAAAGCATACATGCTAGCATTTATAGATCCAACTATTCTTAAAGATATTCGAGAATTAGGCGTTGCTGAAGAAATTTCTGCCACGCATTTGCCAAAAGATCTTTTAAGGCTAGTGGCAGATTTTTTACCCTCATCAGAACAAGATTATTTGCTTTTAGAAAAGCAATTTAAAGAAGATGCTGAAATGTATCTTATTTCTCTCATGTCTCATTTAAGTCCTTTTCGTAGCCACCCCAATCTGAAACGTTTTGTTAATACGTGTGCATTACAGATAAATTCAGATTCAACAGCGGAGGAAAAATTTATAAAATTACAAGAATTATCCAGCACGCTGCAGGGAATAAAAAAAGCGTTAGCGGCTCAAGCCACACCTTCTAGTGCATCCGGTCCATTGGCTGTTACGTCCCAGAAGGTTTTAAAAGCAATAAACGATATTGAAAAAGATCAACAAACGTTTTTAGATTTTCTCAAAACACATGCGACTTACCCATACGTCGGTCATGTTTCGCCTCGGTTATTGAGATAATAAAAACTATCCCAAGAAGTGATAGATACAACCACTGTATGCCGCTTAAGTATTCAAGCCCTATAAATAGATGACATATAGCTAGAATTTTCTACATTTTCTGGAATTTCGATTTTTTCCCGTAGTTCAATCTTATATGAAAAACGTTCTAAGTAAGTTAATAAATCATAGAAAATTTTACAGTCTTCATTCTTTTTTTCTTGTAAAAGGCATGAGATATTTTGTAATTTTACGTTGATAGCATCATCCGTTGGGGACTTGAGTTTTTGCCAAGCCGTGTAGTCTTCAAAATTTATATGTTTTTCGCAGAAAAGATAAGATAAACAAACATCAATAAAAGCTTGTTTAATTTTAATTTCATCAAAATGGCCTTGTAAGAATTCAAATATTTTTTCAGGAAAAGTGATTAATGACGTAGGATTAGTGATAGAGTATAAAAAAGTCCGTTTGACATTTGTTTTATCCCACTCTGTTTCAAAATCATGCACTCCTTTTTCCTCTTCAAATCCTACGTCTTGACTAATTAGAAATTCCTGCAAAATATTTTTCTCATTTTCAAGTGGGAATGTACTTGTTATACGCTTATAGATAAATGTAATTTTCAGGAAAGGTCGGGGATTATCATGCTGAGTAGAATCTCCATTTATTGATGCAACATACTGAGAAGAGTAAGAATGTTTATTCGCCAGCTCACCTAATAGTTTCAATGCATAAAATGCTTTAAGATTATAAGTTTTAATGTTCGCTAACATTTTATATTCAGGAAGTGAAGCAAATTGTGGATGATTTGATAATTCTTTTGCTGTGTAAGTATCTAACTTTCCAAACAACGTGAATCGTAAAATTTGTTCAGGAAAATCCTTAAAAAGCGTAACAGATTTATCAGTGGATGGAGCAGCAGAATTTGTTAAGGGAGATTTTGATTCTCTTGATGTGTGCATTTATATTGCCCTCAGAAGATGCTTTATTTTTTTAAGACATTGATGGTAATTTAAGTGCCACTTTATTGTTAATGAAGCAGCAACTATACTAATTAAAATGATTCATGTAAATAGAATTGTCATACAAAAGCAGATGTTAAAAATGAAGCTTTTTTTCGGTAAATCTTATTTAAACGACTAATGTAAATTTGGATTATAATATTAGTATTACATTAAGGGATTCATTATTATGAAACTTAATTTTAAAGATTTTTTAATAGAAATTTCTTTAACAAAATATAAAACATATCGATATTATTTAATATTAATGTTTATTAAAAAAAATTATCCTTTTATTAAAGATAATCTAATTCTTTTGGAATCGCATGTTAAAGAAAATATAAAAGCTAAACCTTTTGAATATGTAGTTGCGGCTACTCTTTTAGGAATTATAATAGGACGAATTTTATAGTTATTTTAAAAAAGGATATTTTTTCTTTTATAACTTAAAAAAATGGCAGTGAGTTTGAAATTCACTGCCAAACTATGATTGCAGCCAATATAAATATTAATTAATAAATATTCCCTACCCTATTCGACTTTAATTTAATCTCAAAGATTTTACCTAAAATAGCTTTGGCGCCAAATTGTTTTTTATTTAGTAAGTTATTTCTCATTGAAGAATGACTGCCACTAAAAAAACAACCTGCTTGAAAGTCACTTGGGAGCGCAGAGCGATCCAATTGTGAAGACCATGTCACCCCTTTGTCGTAACTTACATTGATTAAGGGCATAACATCTTTGCCGTTATAGTATTGTCCTATGATTACAAATGCGTTTTCATCGACAAGAATACTTCCGATTAAGAAATCCTTCTTGCATTGCAACGTTGCAATAAGTGCGTTTCAGCAGGGTAGGCGTAGGTTGATGGCTGGCCTCCGCTTTGATGGATTAACCCTTCATTTCCTAATTTTTTTATATCTTGATAAAACACGTTTGAATTGACGATCACCAATTCTTAATCGTTTCGCGCAATTCGTCTCGTGATAAATCCAGCTATCATTTGATCCAAAATAGTTTTGCGTAGCCGTTCTTCTTTATTCATAATTAGCATGTCTCCCATTGCTTCGTTCCTCCTTGATGTTTATTTGCACCATCAGCATAGAACTTTTATACAATGGGGACATTATCACTTTGGAATGACATGTGCATGCATGAACATATATTATGATAATACCCGCGATATTAGAATTATGGATAAAAATTAAACACATTTACCGATATAATTAAATATTAATTGCTTTTAAAAAAGGTTTATCTTAAATGCCAACAATTAGCGTATTTTATGGAATAATGATACAAATGTTTTGGGATGATCATGCCCCTCCACATTTCCATGCATTATATGCCGAGCATGAAGTTTTAATAGATATTACTACACTGAGGATTATAAAAGGTGAAATGCCACGAAGAGCATTATCCTTAGTGCTAGAGTGGGCGTCTTTGCATCGTGAGGAATTACTTGAGGATTGGAATTTATGCGACAAACATCAAACACCAAACAAGATATCGCCCCTAGAATAACATGCACTGCTCCATGGAGATTAGTCAAAGTTCAATCGCTTCCGGGCTATAAACTCGAAGTAAAGTTTATAGACGGGACGCATGGATATGTAGAGATGGCGCAACGAATAAAAAACGTTAATAGCGGAGTGTTTGCTTTATTAAAAGACGTGAGTATTTTTAATCAGGTATATCTTGAGCATGGTGTAGTAACTTGGCCTGGTGAAATTGATCTAGCACCTGATGCAATGCACGATGAAATTAAATGTAATGGGGTGTGGATTTTGAAATAGTTAGCTTACGATAATCACTCATATGGAAAGCCCTAATGCAGATTTATATGCTTTAATATTATTTTAAGATACGTTTTAATACGTAAAATGAGCTATGAAATATAAAAACTAAGTTTGTTGAATTTAATTTATCGCTATAGAAACAAAACGTCACTAGATAAATCAGTGACGTTTTGAAATACTTAAAATTTTAAAATAATTCTCCTCATGGTAAATCCCAAGATAGATCTAGCATTTTTTCAAAATAAAATATTTAACAGGATATTCTATTTTTGGTATTTGCAATACTAGTCAAATCATTTCAGTGCACCTGTTAGAGCAGGAGTCGCAGCAGGTTTAGAGAGGATATGCGCAGATTGTCGCTGTTGATTGAATTCCTGAGCAAACAACAGCATGCGGCGAAAGCTCGCGTCTTCTTCTTCTTTTTCAAAGTAAGTTCCTTTGTCTTCTGGTTGAGGTCCGCTGGAGAAAGGTCGACATCCTTTTGGTACTTTATATTCTTCATGAGAGCCTGGTGATAGGAGTGCTAACGTTGAGGTGGGATCAACACGTGCCTTTGAGTTAGTGGCGGATGAGCTTGTGTTGGTTTCAATCTTGCGTTTTCTAGAACTATCTGCGGCTGAGGAAGCTTCAGTTTTAATTTCAGCCTTTCTAGAGCCCCTAGCATCTAATGCTCCAAAAATAGCAGCATGTGAAGTAGCGGCAGTCGCAGAATAATGGCTTACTAAAGCAGAACGGGATGCCGTGGGTAAGTAAGCTGAATGAGTAGTGCTAGAGCTGCTAGCAGATGAAGCTATCGAAGCGGCTACTGTCGATGAGCTTTGTTTTTCTTGTTGTTCATTTTTCAACTCCTTCAGGAAATCTTTTTTGAATTTAACTGTGTTTTTAGTGACCATAAAAACGTGCTCTACTTTCCGAGCTTTAATTTCTGCCTCTATTTTCGCTCTTTCCTCATCAGTAAAGTTAGGCAACTCTGACATTTTCATTTCTTTAGCATTTTTAAGTGCTTCACAAATACGGTAATAATAAGAAGACCAAAAAATAAGTTCACTCTTAAGATCCGTTCGTTCCTCAGGGTTATATTCATTCATAAAATTTAAATAGGGAGGATAAGCAAACTTAAAGATCGGAGATCTATGACTACGGCGCGCACTCCTAATTGTTTCTTTTGCTCTTAAGAAAGAGCGATAAAAACCTAAGGTAACATGAAACGTACTATGTTGAAGGAGGTCCCACATTTTATCTGTCATAGTACTGTCACGTACAGGAAGCCATATTTTATCTGTCATATTATGACCGCTAGGGAGCCTCTTTTTGAATTTGACTTTACCTAGTTTCACAACTGCTTGAGCTAGAACAAGATCAGATCTAGATTTTTTTTTCTGTTTTGGGAGAATAGAGGCTTGTGATTCAGTTTTAAGTTCTGAAGATTGGGTTTCTTTTCTTAACATAAATACCTCAATGTTTAAATCTAAAATAATGTGGCTATATATTATACACAATTAGATTAATATTTAAACATATTTTGAGGTTATTTTTTATTTTTATGCTTTCTTATTAATGCAATCAAGCAGTTACAAAGGAAAATTAAAGTTAATTTTGATATCGATACTATATTATTGAAAAATAATGATGTTTTTCATAGTGAAACAGGTAGCTCACCTTAAATGAACTACCCCTAAAAAACATTTGATATGATTTTTGGGAAAGAAATTAACATTTCCTCGAATATATATATAATGGGCATTTTATAATTTTATTAGCATATATGGAGTAAAAAGATGGCAAGATTTAGTAATTATTTATGTAGTTTTTTTTTGCTGCCGCACAAAGCCCAAAACGCTGGCACCCATGCCCCCAGCTAAACCACAGATCACAAATCAGCAGGATACTCGTTCACAAGGAACGCCCCAGCAGTACACACCTGATGATGGCTTGCAGCCTATTATGCTGAGCATGTGTTAAAGAGTAGATTTTATTCAGTCTGGGTGTGCGTAGTAAGCCTTATTTGCTGCGCATCCAAAGATTAGTTCACACAAGCCTATTATTCAACATTTAATTAAAGTTAAGCCCGTGAAAAAAATAAAAGTATCTGTAAGCTATAAAAATTTTTATTAAAGTGATGTAATGCTTACGTCATTACAATTTGAAAATTCTAAAAAAATCACACGGAGATAAAAAATGGGATCTATAAGAATAGAATCTAAAGAGAAAATGAAAAACGTAGCCAGTCCGGTTAAAACCTCAATGTCAAAAGAGTTTCTGTATGGTCTTGCCTCGAGATCACAAGCTAAGTCTGCTTTAATTGCGACGTTAAGTTCTTTGGATTCCTTTACAAAACTGCCTACCGCTTTAAATGCTGTGATTGAAGAATATGTGTTTCAAAAGGATTCTATCGATTTTAAAGGCGAAATCAAGAAGTGCCGAGAGGCTAAATTTACACCCGATGCGATTCATCATTTAAGTACAAAAATAATTGAAGGATTTTGTGATCCAGATTCGCAGGTAGCGTTTGTGTTTGAGTTTTTAACTAAAGAAGAGCAAGCGCTGCTACAGAACAGTAAAAACTTTCCACGTTTACTTAAATTATATTATCTTCCTATTAGTGACTTTACCCTAGCGATTCGTTCGTCGCTTTATCAGGATGTTGAATCAGCCCTATTATATTCCCTTTCAGCAGAAGTCATTAATTCTAATTTGGACACTGTTTTACAGGAAAAATTGCGGCCATACACTCAAGATGGCGAAAAAAAGCTCGATTGGTAGGGCACAGTATGAAGAGATCAGTCAAGAACTTAATGAAGAAACGCCTATTTCACTAATTCATAACTTAAAAATCAGATATGCAATAAGTCATTATTTTCAAAGTGGTTGGACGCTAGCTTCAACGTTGATTCAACGCTACCGTCGACATATCAATCTTTCTGGATGTCCGTTTTCTCATTCAAACTTAACGTTAACATTAACCTTTGATGATCAAATGTTTAAACATTTTAATTTTAGCCGAAGTCACTTTCCTGATTTGACATTTTTTTTCTCTTGTGAGGGTCTAAATTTAAGTGGTGCCGATTTTTCATATACAAATATAAGTACAAACCCGGATGAACCTTTATTTCATTTATGTGCAGCTGATCACAAATCAGGTAACTTAGCCATAAATATTAACTTGGCCGGCGCCAATTTGACGGGAACCAATATCGCTTCCTCTTGTTCTGGATTTTATGCGTCGGATTTTTCAGCGACTAAATGGATGAATGCTCAATTACCTCTGCGTTTAGTGAATTCAAATTTAAGAAATGCAGATTTAAGTGGTTCTCGAATAGTTGGCGCTAATAGTAAATTACTCTGGGTAGGCACTGATTTACGTGGTGCTGTGATTGATGATGCGACTAAAAAAACACTGCGTCAGAGCATGCGTCACCTAAAAAATTCTGGGCAAATATGGTCTTTTCCACCTGAACGACAAGCTGCTTTTAGACCACTTTTTAGTTATTTTGATCGCAACTTTTTGTTACCTTGGGACGAGTGTATGTATGCGTTATTAGTTATGCGAGCACAAACAACAGAAGAATTCGAAGCGCTCAAAAGAGAAATTCCATCAGGCTTAATGATTATAAGACCCATAACCAGTTGGTTTGTATGGACCTTTAAAACCGCTTTGGATACGGTATCAGAAAATTTCTTATCATTACAGCAGCATCCAACGCATTCGCACAAGCCAGATTCGCCTACTTTATGATGGGCTGTAGTTAACGGCACATTTAATAAAAAATGAAAGGCATCATTTATCTCCAATCATAAGTGGTTAAATATAAATTAATTCATGTATAATAGGTTAATATTAATCATAATTTGTATATATTATAACCAAATAATTTGGAGCATTACCATGACTTGTGCGCGACTTCTCAAAAAAATAAAGACTGTTGTTGATCATCCTTTAACAAATACAGCGGTCACTTTACTAAATTGCGCAGCGACTTTTGGTGTGATCTATGCGATAGATGAGGAAAGAGGGGTTCTTGCCTCACGCATTATGGCGATTACTTGTGATATGTTTAATTTAGCTAGCATAGGAGAAAAGTTGGTAGCGATAGGTACTCGCCATATAAGGTTGAGTGAGGATCCAAGGGTGTTGGATTGCTATACGAAAACCCTTTTATGTGTTCCAACGAGTGGTTTAACTATATTAGGAACATTAAGAGGAATGACATCTTTCGTGCCTCTTGATGACATTCCTGAGAGCACTAAAAACAATTTATGGATTGTTACTTCTACATTGAGTGTTATATGTGGCGCTGCGGGAACATTTTTTCTGAGTGGGCGCGCAAGAAAAGAAGAACAATTGCTTGCAGCTATGTCAACAATAAATGAAGTGAAAAATGAAGCTAAACAAGAAAATGATTCCCATTATATGGCGATAAGAAATGGCTAAAACAGTTTCTTAGAGCTGAGATAAAAATCCGTAGCTAATATTCTTCATACTTGGTATTTTTTTAAAATATGGGACATGACTTTTAGAAAGAAAATGTTAATATACCGCATCCGATATTTAGCAGAGATACTAGAAAAAACAGTTAACTAGCATACGTTACAATTTGTAACATAGAAAAGCTTGTTAAATGTATATTTCTGAGTCTTATTCAGTAAATTACCAAGAGAAGCAAAAGGATTTTTATGAGCACATCACGCACTGAGTCCAAAGCTATTACAACATTACATGGCAGCATGTTTGCAACTCCCGAAGAAAGTAAAAATGAACTACAAACGACTGCAATATTAAGCGAAAGCAAGCTAGGTGTGCACCCTTTTACAGAAAATGAATTTGAATCAATATTTGCTGCACAACAAAGGGAACAAGAAAAAGAAGATAAAGATGATGATAACTTTGAAGAAGCTGTTCTAAAAGCCTTAGCTTCAGAAAATGAAAGTAAAAGTGAAAAAAGTTCTGTTGATTGGTTTAAGAAAGGCGTAGAAAACTTCCAAAGATATGTAAAACGTTATCCTCCTCGTTCAATGAGATATTTTAAGCGCCCGTTTCCAGAAACGGATTTGGCTAGAGCAATAGTATGTTTTCGAAAAATGCCTGATCTTAAAAATTCATTTGAAAGATTTCCAGATAAAATCTTACAGTTGATAACTGTGCGTTTATCGACGCGTCAACACCATATAGATTGCATCATGTATTTTAAGCCGCCATTTCCCCCTCTAGACCGAATTTTTGCGAAGCTGTTGTTGGAAGCGGCAGAACAAGGTTCTGCAAAGGCGCAATATCGAGTGGGATGTGAGATGGAGTATCACCATGATTTAACGGGTGATAATCCTTTTGGTGGATGGAGTCAAAGAATAAAAGAAGTAGATAGTCTTGATTGGTGGCAGCGTGCAGCTAATCAAGGGCACAGCAATGCAGCTTTTAAATTAGGTGAATTTTACGAGAATAAAGATTTAGAAACGTCTTTAGAATGGTACCAAAAAGCGGCAGAGAAAGGTCATAAAAGGGCCCAAAAACGTTTAGCACCTTATGCTAAACCTACTCAGACATTCGCGTTTTATCAAAAAGGCTTATTGATGATAGAAGCTTATCTTAACGAGACTAAATTATGCGAAGCCAAAGTTGTTTTTATTAGTCAATATTTTAAACTAGGCAAAGAATACTCTTCTAAAAATAACAAACCTTTTGAGAATGCGTATTCTATTTATTTTCCTATAAAAAAACATCAGTCGCTGATTGAAGTCGAAAAAAAAGTTGCTGAGTTTGTGGTTGTAGCAGCCAAATTAGGCTCTTGTCATGCTCAATATCATCTTGCACTTGCGGCTGAGCAAGGGTTTAATTTATTAGAATTGCCTAGTTTTTCGAAGAAAAGTCCGGACGCTGACGCTGTTTCGCTTCAAAAAATCAAACTCGAATGGTACAAAAATGCAGCGGATCAAGGTTTGGCAGATGCACAATATAAGTTTGCTTGTTTTAAAAAAAAGACGGATCCAGTGTTAGCTACGAGTTATTTCACGCAAGCTGCAAAACAACACCATAG
>Ga0206895_1099_pt1 | contig 23956 bp, 23 predicted proteins | sample Alteio_BWOrgHeat_51_FD_152967 | JGI IMG/M metagenome (GOLD analysis project Ga0206895, IMG submission 152967) | Enriched cells from forest soil in Barre Woods Harvard Forest LTER site, Petersham, Massachusetts, United States -... | ecosystem: Environmental > Terrestrial > Soil > Temperate forest >...
AATCGATCCATTTGATCCATCCATGCATTCCGTCAAAGACATCCCTTTACCCGACGGATATGAGAGAGTTACTGTTGCTGCCAGTTCTTTCGCCGCTTATTTAAGAAATCTTCCGTTGCGAAAAGACAAAACCATTTATCTCTACAATAAACAACCTAAAGCAAACCAATCGCTTCATTACGCGGTGATAGATATATCAACCGGCGACAAAGATCTGCAGCAATGCGCAGATGCCATCATGCGTTTGCGCGCTGAATATTTTTATGCAAAAAGATCATACGACAGTATCCTTTTTCCCAAAGGCGAACATGCCGTTTATCAATTCTCTTCTTATCATGAAAAAAATGTTCCTGATAACAGAACATTGTTCATGCATTTTATGGAAACCGTTTTTATCAATTGCGGAACCTATACACTGGAACAGCAACTAAAACCTGTAAAAGATTTTACTGCAATGCAAATAGGGGATGTGTTTGTAAAAGGCGGCGCACCGGGACATGCAGAGATAGTGGTTGATATGGCCGTAAATAAACAAACCGGTAAAAAAATATACCTGCTCGCAGAAGGGTATATGCCGGCGCAGGATATACATGTATTACTCAATCCATCAAACACAAACCTTGGCCCATGGTATGAGGCCGATCCGCAGAAAGAGATCATTACGGCAACATGGATCTTTACAAAAGGCCAACTCAGGCGCTGGTAAAATTTACCTGTACTTGTACCAGGAGCCTGTATTAAAAAGAAGCACTGTTTCATCTTCTTTGATATAATCTTTCTCGATCAGTTTTTTTAAACCGATATAAGTGGCGCTGCCTTCCGGTGATAATAACAGGCCCTCGTTAACAGCGATATCTTCTATGCCACTGGTTATTTCTTCTTCTGTAACTGTTACGGCGGTTCCGTTGCTTTCATGCACCACCTGTTGTATCAGATCCTTTGCAAAAGGGTAGGGAACGGCCAGCCCGTTTGCCACAGAAGCTTCTGCTGTAAAGGTTTCAGGAAAAATGCCGGTTTCAAACATTTGTATCATAGGGTTACAGTTTTTTGATTGAACGATGATCATTCGCGGCAACCTGCCGCCGATCCATTTAAGTTGCTGCATTTCTTTAAATGCTTTCCACATGCCTACTAATCCTGTGCCACCGCCTGTAGGGTAAATGATCACATCGGGTAATTGCCAGTTGAGTTGTTCGGCAATTTCGAAACCCAATGTTTTTTTTCCTTCCAGCCTGTATGGCTCTTTCATGGTCGATATATCGAACGCGCCTGTTTCTGCAGCGAGTTGTTTTGCTTTTTTTCCGCAGGCATCTATCAAACCGTTCAGCAATATCAATTCTGCACCATACATCCTGCATTCTTCTTGTAATGTTTCGGGTGTATGTGCCGGCATGATCACCGTTGCTTTAATATCTGCCTTCGCCGCATACGCGCTCAGGGCGCCACCCGCATTGCCTGCAGTAGGAATAACACAATGTGTGATGCCCAGTTCTTTTGCTTTTGAAATAGCTACACTCAAACCCCTTGCCTTAAAGGATCCTGTGGGATTTACACTTTCGTCTTTTAATAAAATGCTGTTGATGCCAAGGTGTGCGGAAAGTTTTTGCAGGGAGTGAATGGGCGTCCACCCTTCGCCCAGGCTTACGATATTTTCTTCATCTGCCACCGGTAAGAGTTCTGCATAGCGCCACATCGTTTGCAGCCTGCCCGCCAGTATTTTTTTTGATAATGAAGAAAGATGATAACACGCAAGCAATGGCTGGTTACAGCAGGATGCAAAAGTTTGAATTACCGATGCCGGGTATATTTTTTTGCAGGAGGGGCAATGCAGATCGGCAATAAGTGATCGGGATGTAATAACTGTTTCCACAGGTTAAAGGTAAAACTTACTTATAACCTTTACCATCCATAGTTGTTATAAACTATAACTATATATTATATAGCTTTTTAGCCAGCCGGATAAAATTTTTATTCAGTTCGCTGTTCTCGCCTTTGCGCTGGATAAAATAAAAATTCCTTTCAATATGCAATCCTTCAAAATGGATCTCGGTTAATTCGCCATACGTTAGTTCTTTGATCACCGAACGGTGCGGTAAAAAACCCAGTGAATCAGACTCGATCAAAAAATTCTTCAATGCTTCCGTACCACCCAATCTTACTTTGATATCAAGATCGCTGATCTTTACTTTATGTTTTTCCAATGAATATTTTAATGCGGCCAAAGTGCCGCTGCCCCTTTCTCTTATCGCAAGCGGCATGTTCAGCATTTCTTTCAGCGCATAATTTTTTCTCTTCGCGATCGGGCTTTTCTTACTGCTTACCGCAACCACCTGATCCGATATAAATGGCTGGTAGTCTACGTTTGTCATCTTTGTCCTCCCTTCAATGATCCCCAGGTTTATTTCCTGGTTCAGTAATGCCTCCAGTACGATCTCTGAATTGCGGTTAAGTAAACTGATATGTGTTTGTGGGTAATGCTGGTTAAATGACGATAATACTTTTGGAAGGATATATAAGGCAACCGTTGTACTTGCACCCAATTTTAAAACGCCTTTGGCCTGCATCACATCTTTGATACTGGATATTTCAAATTCGGTTTGTTCCTGTATGCGTTTTACTTCGGTTAGTTTTTCAAAAAGCAGTTTACCCGCGGCTGTCAGGTCAATAAGAATGCCTTTCCTGTCAAACAGTTTCGTCTTATAATACTCTTCCAGCGATTTGATGTGTTTGCTGATAGCGGGCTGTGATATATATAATACCTGGCTGGCTTTTGAAAAGCTTTTTTGCTGTGCCACAGTTAAGAATACATCGTGCCGGGTAGAGATCATAATAATATAATACGTGATTGTATTGGTGTGGGATGCTTGCGCCGGTAATTATTTTGCAAGGCTCTGTATCACATCATACTTGGTAACGATATGGTATTCGCCTTTTTCATCTTTGGCCAGTACCGCGCCATTCTCTTTGGTGATAAGGCTTCCGAGCCGTTCCACTTTTGTATCAAAATCAACCACAGGGTATGCAGCTTCCAGCACACTTTCCACTGTTGCGTTCCTGATCTCGGGGTTGCTGAATACTTTCTGAAATAAACCGCTTTCACTCACTGCACCAACCACTTCATTTCCTTTCATCACAGGTATCTGTTCGATATCGTATTTCTTCATCATCTCAACAGCTTCTGCAACGGTATTGTTTGGTTCAATCGAGACTAATCTTTTGGCACTTCTTCCGTTAACGATGTCTTTAAAAGTTTTTACATCCAGGAACCCGCGCTCCATCATCCATTCATCGTTATAGATCTTTGCAACATAACGGCTGCCGTGGTCATGAAACACACAAACCACCACATCATCTTTTGTAAGGGTTGATCTCAACTGCATCAATCCCTGCAAACAGCTGCCGGCGCTGTATCCGCAGAACAATCCTTCTTCTTTGGCAATGCGCCTGGCCATTACCGCGCCGTCTTTATCGGTAACCTGTTCAAAATGATCTATCACACTCATATCATAATTCTGCGGCACAAAATCTTCACCAAAGCCTTCAGAAATATACGGGTGCACTTCATTCATGTCTATCTCACCCGTGTTATAATATTTTGTAAGCAACGATCCATATACATCTATCGCCCACACTTTAATGTTTGGATTTTTTTCTTTGAGATACATGGCTGCGCCGGTGATCGTTCCGCCGGTTCCTGCCGTGCACACAAAATGCGTGATCTTTCCTTCTGTCTGCTCCCATATTTCGGGGCCGGTACTTTCATAATGCGCCTGGCGGTTGGCAAGGTTATCGTACTGGTTCATGTACATTGAATTCGGGATCTCTTTTCCCAAACGTTTGGCCACACTGTAATAACTTCTTGGATCATCGGGCAGCACATTGGTTGGACAAACAATCACTTCCGCACCAACTGCTTTTAAGATATCGGCTTTCTCTTTCGACTGTTTATCGGTAGTAACAAAAATGCATTTATATCCTTTTACACAGGCGGCCAGCGCAAGGCCCATACCGGTGTTGCCGCTGGTTCCTTCGATGATGGTGCCGCCGGGTTTTAGTTTTCCTTCTTTTTCGGCCACTTCTACCATTTTAAGCGCCATGCGGTCCTTGATGGAATTGCCGGGATTAAAATAATCCACTTTAGCCAGCACAGTAGCAGGAATATCTTTGGTGATCTTATTGAGTTTGATAAGAGGCGTGTTGCCGATCGTTTCAAGAATGTTGTTGAGCCACATAATAAACTAACGCTTGTTTGAAACAAAGGTAAAGTTTTGATCATGCGGATCACGACCAATTAAAAAATAGATGATTTCGGGAAGAGGAAAATATGTGTGGGCGGATGGGTTATGATTTGAAAGATTCCACCATTTTACTGCAAACCTCGCTCTGGATCATTTTTTCAGCAACGGTTATCATGTTCTTGAAAGCCTTTGCTTCGCTGATACCATGGCCGATGATCACGGGTTTTGCTACGCCCAGCACAGGCGTGCCGCCATAATTTTCATAATGAAAACGGTTGAAATAAACATCGTCTTTATAACCCCGCTGTTGGGCAAGATCGTAAACCGACTCAGCCATTTTAAGGATCACATTGCCGGTAAAGCCATCACAAACCATTACATCGGCCTTATCGTTGAACAGGTCGCGGCCTTCGATATTGCCAATAAAATTGATCTTGGTATTTTCTTTTAAAAGAGGATAAGTTGCCTGTGCAAGAATGTTTCCTTTTCCTTCTTCTTCACCCACATTCATCAAACCGATCTTGGGGTTGTCGATGTTGAGAACGTGTTGTGCATATAAACTGCCGAGAACAGCAAACTGGTTCATCTGTTCCGGTTTGCAGTCAGAATTCAAACCCGCATCCAGTATGATACCCGTGCCACCACTCAGTTTCGGTACAACGGTTGAAATGGTTGGCCGTAAAACGCCTTCGATCACTTTAATGCTGAACATAGCGCCTACCAACATGGCGCCTGTATTACCGGCGCTGATAAATGCATCTATCTTGCCTGTTGCGAGTAAATGAAAACCAATGGCAATGGAAGAACGCTGTTTTTCTTTCAGCGCTTTGGTTGGGTGTTCGTGGTAACCGATCACTTCCGGGGCATGTATCAAATGCAAATTAGGTGATGTAACATGGTGCTCCTCCAAAAGAGGTTTTACCAATGCTTCATCACCTATACAAAATATAGAAGCCGTACGGGTATTGTCAGACAGGTATAGCTGCAAGCCTTTCACCGCTTCAAGCGGTGCAAAATCTCCACCCATCATGTCTAAGCCAATATTCATCGTGCAAATAAGCTAAGAGGTTGAACTAAAAAGGTTACGCTTTCAATGGAGCTTTTTCAGCTACCAGTTTCCCTTTATAGAACAATTTTCCTTCGCTTACGTGCGCGCGGTGGCGTACATGTGTTTCACCTGTGGTGCTGTCTTTGCTCAATGTTACTTCCTGGGCCACGTAGTGAGTTCTTCTCTTGGCGCTACGTTGCTGTGAATGTCTGCGTTTAGGATTCGGCATATCTCGAAATTTATAGTATCAAAAAAATTATTCTAAGTTTTTAAATTTATCCAGCCCTTTCAGCAATTTGTTGCTGTCTTTCTGCGCTTCTTCTTCCATCTTTCTCAGCTTTTCCAGCACCTCGGTATTGCATTTTGGCCCGCCCATTTCTTCCTTGCTGCACATTTTCTGCAACGGAATACTCAGGTTGATGAATTCGTAAATCCAGTCGGCCAGGTACAAATGGCTCTCGCCGCGGCTGATATAATATACATCAGGGTCTTCTTCCTGTTCGTTCATCGGCTCGGGGTCATCCACCATTTTTACAATGATGTTGAACTCGTCCCAAAGCTGCATGGGCAGTGTGTTTCCGCACCTGTCGCAGGAAACATCCAGCGTTCCGTCAACATCAAATTTTAACTGCATAAAGCCATTGTTCTTCTCAAGGCTTAATTTGATATTGGCGATGCAGTGTTCAAAATCCTGTTCACCATATGGTACAAAGAACTTATCCTCAATCCTGTATTCGTATACATGAATCCCCGGCTTTAAACCCACAAATGCTATCTCGAATTCCCGGCGCTGACTCATAACCGTTTTTTAAGGGCTTGCAAAGGTACTCCAAAACAGCCGAAATGCCAAAGGAAAATTGAACCTGGGCGTATTACTGCCCAACAGGCAATGATAGGCTTTTTAATGGCATATTTGTATATATGATGCATATATGAAGAAGCAAAACACGATATCAGCCAAATCCTGGATCAAACTGTGGATTTTATTCATCATAGCATTGGCTATCAGTATATTTTCTTATTTCCCTGCCCAGGTTGAGAGGTTCTATTCGGTAGGTTTTTATCCGGGGTTATCTTCTACATTGCGGATCCTGACCAAATGGGTGCCTTTTAGCGTGGGTGATGTTATTTACACATTGGTCTTTATTTCTTTGGTGGTTTATGTGGTCAAAGGCTTTATTCTCATCTTTCAGAGGAAATATACAAAGGCAATGTTTATTCATTTCCTGTTTCGGTTTGCCGACGCGCTCCTGTGGATATATATCATTTTCAAATTAGTTTGGGGATTGAATTATGACCGGATGGGAATTGCCTACCAGTTAAAGATCAGCAAAACGGAATACACGAAGGAAGACATCACGCAACTCACCGATCAGCTGATCGAAAAAGTAAACGAGTGCCGCCGGCAGATAAAAGACTCCATACTACCCGAACCATCGCTCGATTCAATCTATCGTGTGGCCCAGGTTTCTTATCAAACTGCATCTGATGAAAATGGTTTTTTAGATTATCGTAACCGCGCCGTAAAAAGCAGCCTGTTCAGCAGCATTGGAGATTATATGGGTTTCTCGGGTTATTACAATCCATTTACAGGCGAAGCGCAGGTACGGTCGGATATTCCAAGGATCCTGATCCCGTATATCGCCTGTCATGAAATGGCGCACCAGCTTGGTTATGCAAGTGAGAGTGAAGCGAATTTTGTAGGATATCTCGCTGCATCTTCTTCAAGCGATGTGTATTTCCGTTATTCTGTTTACCTCGATCTTTTTTCTTATGCGCAGGGCGAAGAGATCTTTTTGTATAGTAAAGAAAAAGATTTCAAAGAGTTCGAAGCGGTCATCAAACAAAACAGGGAACGATTGGATACATTGGTAAAAACAGACAGGCGCAGGATCAGGGAATTCTTTTTTAAAAGAAGGAACCGCATTTCACCGGCAGTGTCGGGTTTGTATGACCAGTATTTAAAAATGAACAAGCAATCACAAGGCGTAAAAAGTTATGATGAAGTGATCGGATGGTTGATCGCGTATCAGAAAAAGTATGGTAAGCTGTAAGCCATGAGCTCAAAGCTAAAAACTATTCTTCCACATCATACTCTCCACAGGTTTATTCGGTTGCCCGCTGTATTTGGCGTTGATCTTCTGGTTGTATTTTATGGCGATCTCGCCATCAACAGGAAAATAAATAAGCTGGCCGATAGGCATCCCTTTGTAAATACGAACGGGTTGTTTGCAGGAAATTTCGAGTGTCCAGTTTCCGCAGAAACCCACATCGCCTTTACCGGCAGTGGCGTGTATATCAATACCCAGTCGGCCGGTGGAAGATTTTCCTTCGAGAAAAGGGACATGTGCATGCGTTTCGGTGTATTCATCGGTAACACCTAAATAAAATTTGTGCGGCTGCAGCACAAAACCTTCATCAGGTATTTCGAAGTATTCGATCTTATTATGTTTTTTGGCATCGAGTTCTTCATTGATATAAGTGGCGAGGCATTTTCCAAGATGCACATCATAACTGTTGCTGCCAAGATCTTCGCGGTTATAAGGTTCTATTTTAATGGTGCCTTTGGCTATTTCTTCGAGTATGCGTGTATCTGTCAGGATCATTCGTTGTACTTTTATGTATGGAGATGCAAATAAAGCTTACATCTGCAATCTAATTTCTAAATTTCCGCAGTGCCGCTGTTTTATCAACAAGATATCAACCTGACCACAAAGCTGGGTGTATGGAAGATCGAAGAAACGGAAGATTTTTTTCTGCATTCGGTTCCGCTGCAACGCAGTATTACACACCCGCATAAACGTTTGCAGCATCTGGCGGGCCGTTATCTGCTGGCTTTTTTATTTCCTGATTTTCCGCATGCAGAAATTGAGATCGCTGATACCAGAAAACCATTTCTTCCGGATGAACAGTTTCATTTTTCCATTTCTCATTGCGGCGATTATGCTGCAGCTATCGTGAGCAGCACCGAAAGGGTTGGTATTGATATTGAAATGATCACACCAAGGATCGATAACATCAAACATAAATTTTTGCATGTTGATGAATTGAAATCTGTAAACGATTATGCAGCCGGCCAGCAACCAAAGCTGTTAACTTTATTGTGGAGCGCCAAAGAAGCCATGTTCAAATGGTGGGGCAGGGGTGATGTTGATTTCAGCGAAGTTTTGCGCATTCATGATTTTTCAACAGAGCAGAGCGGATCCATGAATGGGTCGTTTGATAAAGATGGTATTTCTTTTCCGTTGCAACTGCATTACAGATTGAGTGAAACGACGAGTTTGGTTTGGGTTTGTTCGGAGGGTTGATCTTGATTTTTTGCCACAGAATACACAGATGGGCGCAGCCAGAGCAAATCAATCATCGAATTTGCTTTTTGTTTTTGGGATGAGCAGAAGATTTTTCTGTAATGTTTGTTTTAATTGCCTTTTTACCAATTGTCCCATGGTCTTCGCTTTCTGAAAAGCCGCAGGTGCATTAAAATGGTTAGCCAGAGCGGTTTTCAGCTGTTCTATCTTTTCGTCTTTTGAGATCATATCGCTGGCCATGATATCCAGTATCTCTTTTACGCGGTACCGCGATGAAACCAAACGAAACGTCATCATGGTTCTTTCCTCAGCCTGGTATTGTGCGATGGACTCTTTATCGAGGTGTTTGATCACAATATCAACCAAGGCCTTATTTTCTTTAAAGAACTGCGGCAGGTATAAATTTTTTCTGCCCTCATACGATTGCTGGTCAAAATCGATGGCGCGGATGCGGTACTGGAAGTCTTCAATATCCGGAGTAATGTTCACAACAAAATTATACGAACGCATATCGCCCAGCAAATGCACAAAACAACGCTCATTGAATTTTACAAATTCCTTTGCCAGGCGGATAAGATTGGTATTGGAATCTTTTAAATAATCATTGATAAAAATATCGCCCGGGATGCCTGGTATATGTTCTTCGATCAACGTTTTTTTATCCGTAAAATATACCATGCGGTTTGGCGAAAGCAAATGTTCCAGCTCCAATCCATATACACGGCTCGCATCGGCCTGTTTAATATAGTAGTGATCGTAGTTATCGTTGAATTTATTTACAATGCGTACGCGGAAAGGCTGGCTGTTTCCAAAATAACAGAAATCGATCCTTGCCACATCGAGGTGATTGATAAAACTCATATCACCTTCTGTTTTTAAGATCGCATAAATACGCACGAGGTTTTCGCGCAGGAATTTCCATTCATGCATATCATAAGAAGCTTTCTCCCACGCAGTTTCCTTGCCGAATTTATCTTTTAGCGGAACCGTGTATGTATAGCGTTGCAGATCCTGGTAACTTACAGGAAGCCTTACTTCCCTTCCGTATTTGATCAGGTATTGCCGCAGTTCGTCATTTACAGGGAAGATGGGTTTCTTCTGAGAAGGTTTATCGGCATGGTCTGCCGGATCGATATTTTCAAAAGTATTAATCAAGTAAAACCGGGTCGTTGTCTTCGAGCAGATTTAAATTAACCGCATCGGCTCCTGCAATTCCTTCTACAGAACCCTTGATGTGTGCGGCATTCAGCAAAACTTTCTCTAATTGTTTCTCGCGCGACTTCCATAATTTCTCCATCGCATCACGTTCGCGTTGTATGCTCAGTTTCATACTCATAAACCCTTCGCGGATGGCTTTCCAGTTCTCGCTGAATTCATTGCCGGTAAGATAATCATATAACATCACCATCTTATCGCCTTTGTTATCCTGGCTTTTTTTTGCGTCGGCAATTTTCAGGATAGCGTCGCGCAGTAAAAGAGAAACGCTTCTTACTTCGGCAAATGTGCAGATGTACACGCCATTTTTTTCGCCAAAGCGTTCCATTTCTTTCGGCAGGGCCTGTGTAACGATCACAGCAACATCAGCGCCATGGTTCCGCATATCTTTTTTTAGCTTTTCGATCCAGTCGTTCTGAAAATCTTTGGTTCGTTTGCTTTCATAAATGATCTTTCCTGATTCGTTGCCGAACTGGTTGCGCACAACCTGGATACAATCCGCGCCACGAACGCCTTTGCCAACTTCTTCGATCTTATCAAACGGGAAAGTAGCCTGCAGCATTTCTTCCAGCATCAGTTCCTGTACCTCTCCCTGCAATTGCATGCTTCCCTGTTCGGATTTGCGGCGCATTTCTTCTGCTAATTTTTTCTGATCGTCTAATTGCTTTTCCAGTTCTTTCATACGGAGCTGGTATTCCTGTTCTTTTAAACCCAGCCTTTCTGTTTCATCTTTTTGTAATTGCTCTTTCAGTTTCTCGCGCTCTTCTATTAACTGCCGTTGAAGTGTTAACTGTAATTCTTCTTCTTTTATCTTCAGGCTTTGTTCTTTCTGCAAGAATTCAAGTTCTTTTTTACGTGCTTCTTTTAATTTCTCTTCGGTATCATTTGCATTTTGCTGTAACATTTTTAACTGGTTCTCAAAATCTGCAGCAATGGATCTGCGGATAGATCCCTGCAACTCTTCTTTTAGTTTATTTTTTTCGAGCTCTACCTGTTTGTGTGTTTCTTCATCTTTTGCCTGAAGCTGTTGTAAAAAAGAGGTTTCTTTCAGCCTGAATTCTTCGTCTTTTTTCTTTTGCCAATCCTGCATCTGCCCGCGGAGTTCTTTTTGTATTTCTTCGCGGATAGAATCGCCCGGTTCGAACTGGTGATTGCAATTGGGGCATGTGATGATAAAACCTGACATACTATTTTTTTTACAAAGTAAGATTAAGCGATGAAAACAAAAAAACCGTTAGGGCAACGCTGATCCTGAACAATTATTTCCAGACCGTTTCCAACGGTGTGTAGCCAAATACCTTGAATTTATTCTTATGCAACATCAAATTTTCAAGGCCACCTCTCTTTGTATAAATGGCAATCGCTCCCTTTTGCCCGCCGGAAGAAAGAAATGCCGGTGGCGGATAGGCTTTAACCATGGCAACTTCAGATGGGCTCACAATACCTCTGGTTAAGCGATCAACCTTGAACTCATCTAAAAATACGTCAACATTGGAGCCGCCCCGGAAACTGCTTGGCCCTTGCCATTGCAAAATATAATTCCCGTTGTTTCCCATCGAGATCTGCAACCCCGCAACCCTTCCAATTAAAAACTGAAAAATATCTTCGCTTTGTGAGATCATGTTGTTTTCCAATCCATCGAATATCCGGGCATTATCATTTCTAAATAATCCGGTGCTGTATTCCTCATTAAATAGGTCGACCTTTCTTTTCTGTTCAGCAGTAACCGTTACACCCGGCAAGGTGGTATTTGATTGAAAGTATGTTTCCAGGTCTTTTTGAGATGCTATTGCGGCTGTCTTTGAAGCGGTATCAACATGCCCTACATATACAAATTGAATCACACTGGTATCACTACTGAATGTTGAATCGAGCGGCGTTTCAATGCTTATGTTCAGATTAATTGGGTGTGAGGCCTTCGGTGGAGAAAAAACAAAAGAGCATGTATCCTCGAAAAGAACACCCCTGACAGAAAACGCGCCATCTGCATCGGTTGTTGTTTGGCCGAAAAAAGGGTCGTTCTTTTTTGTCAACATAGAATAGCTCAAGGTAGATCCTGGCAGATTATTCGCGGTACCCTGAATACTAAAAAAACGTTTACGTGTAAGAAAATTGAACGCATATCTGCCTTCAGGTAATATACTGTCAACAACAAGAGAAGAAGCGCTTATGCCATCAACTACCGGGTAACGATAGGCCCACCAGCGTTTGGTATCTACGTTTTCAATAAATACATAGAGTGAAGCGAAATGAATATTATTGGCTTTATAGGCAGGAAAGTTTCCGGTTATTGTTATGGTATCGCCATGCTGATAAGTTGACCTGTCGGTTTTAATAACCTGGCCATAGGCAGCTGGGGTAACCATTGCACAGAGAAAGATCGTCCGGATCCTATTCATAGGTGTATGCATTATAAATGCAAACATGCAGTATTTGTTTTAGTATGATGAATATTGATGCGGTATTTTATTTATCATTTAATACATTATTAATCTATAATGAAATCTTGTTGTAAAGAGATGGCAGAAAAAAAACTACTGCATCTGTCAACTAACATCTTCGCCTATCCGGGCATACAGTTTGCAAGAGCTAATAACAAACCATACAATTTTATTTTATGCAAAAGATCAGCCCTTTTATTTGGTTCGATAACAATGCCGAAGAAGCGATGAACTTCTATCTTTCTGTTTTTAAAGATTCAAAGCTGGTCAGGGTTGCCCACAACCCGCCGGGTGCACCCGGTCCGGAAGGCGCATTTCTGGTGGCAACTATTCTGTTGGAGGGCCAGGAGATCAGTTTGATGAATGGCGGCCCCGGCCATCCGCTTACTGATGCGATCTCACTTACGATCAACTGCAGTTCACAGGAAGAGGTCGATTACTACTGGAGCAAGCTGCTGGAAGATGGTGGAAACGAAATTGCGTGCGGTTGGCTGAAAGACAGGTTTGGCCTTTACTGGCAGGTAACGCCTATCATTCTGCCGCAACTTCTTAGCGACCCAGACAGGGCAAAGGCAGGTCGCGTTATGCAGGCCATGATGAAGATGATCAAACTGGACATACCTGTGCTTAAGGCTGTAGCAGATGAAAAATAAAGGCTATTCTGATTGATTGCCGAAGGCTTAAAAAACAAAGGAGCTATTTCTTTAAGAAATAACTCCTTCCGAAAATAGTGCGGAAGAGGAGATTCGAACTCCCACGGCTGTTACCCCGCTACCACCTCAAAGTAGTGCGTCTACCAATTTCGCCACCTCCGCATCTTTGGGAAGGCAAATGTAAAGGAAAACGGTTATAGATTTTATAGTATGGCCATTCAATCCGGAAAAATTTGCCACGGAATACACAGATTGACACTGTTTTTTTCTGTGTATTCCTTGGCAATATTTTTTACATCCTTTCAGGAACATTAATTCCCAGAACATTCATTCCTGTTTTAATAACCTGCGCGGTTAATTGCGATAATTGTAAACGCAGAATTTTCTTTTCTTCCGTTTCTGCATTGCCAATGGAGTGCTCGGTATAAAATGAATTAAAGATTTTCGCGAGATTAAATATATATATGGCAACTTTTGATGGATCGTGTTCTGTTGCGGCATCATTTAATATAACAGGAAACATTTCCAGATGGATGGCGAGTTCTTTTTCTAAGGGAAGTAAAGCTGTTCCCAGTTGCTCGTTTCCGGTTTCCTGTTTTTGAATGGTTCCTGATTTTCTTAAAATACTTTTTATCCTTGCATGTGTGTACTGAATGAATGGCCCGGTGAATCCATGGAAGTCGATACTTTCTTCGGGGTTGAATACCATTTTCTTTTTCGGATCAACACGTAACAAAAAAAACTTCAATGCACCAAGGCCGATCGTGTTATATAGTTCTTCCAGTTCCTGCGATGTAAAATCTTTTACTTTCCCCAGCTCTTCGGTTTTTTGCTTTGCGATATTGATCATTTCATCTACAAGATCATCGGCATCTACCACTGTTCCTTCGCGGCTTTTCATTTTGCCGGTTGGCAATTCAACCATTCCATAACTTAAATGATACATGCCATCTGCAGAAGGCAAACCTAATTTCTGGCAGATCAGTTTCAATACTTTGAAATGATAATTCTGTTCATCGCCCACTACATAAATACTCTGGCCTGCATTGAACTCTTTTTGTTTTTGCTCTGCCAGCCCGATATCCTGTGTGATATAAACTGATGTGCCATCTTTTCGCCTCACCAGTTTTTCATCAAGCCCATCGGCAGTAAGATCGATCCAGACACTGCCATCCGTTTTTTGAAAGAATACACCTTTTGCCAGGCCTGTTTCTACCAGGTCTTTGCCCAGTAAATACGTATTGCTTTCATAATAGGTCTTGTCAAAATCACTGCCGATCCTTTTATACGTTGCATCAAATCCTTCATATACCCAACTGTTCATTCTGCTCCAAAGCTCCATCACTGAAGGCTTTCCGGCTTCCCAGTCGAGCAGCATCTGTTGCGTTGCTTTCATCACCGGCGCTTCTTTCTCTGCTTCTTCCTGTGTTTTTCCCTGCGTTTTTAAAACGTCGATCTCTTTTTTGTATTCGTCATTGAACTTTACATAATAATCACCCACAAAATGATCGCCCTTGGTATGGGTTGATGCAGGTGTTGCACCATTTGCAAACATTTCCCATGCGATCATGCTTTTACAAATGTGAATACCGCGGTCATTTACGATACATGTTTTTATTACTTCATTGCCATTGGCTTTCAGAATTTCTGCAATGCTTCTCCCCAGAAAATTATTCCGCAGATGGCCGAGATGCAAAGGTTTATTTGTGTTGGGAGAAGAATATTCAACCATTACTTTCTGGCCATTGGCCGGTGCGCATCCGAAAGAAATATTTTTGTATTGATCCCCGATAAAATGCAGCCAGTAATTATCAGCAACTGTGAGATTTAAAAACCCCTTGATCACATTAAAGGATGTAAACAGGTGCTGGTTTTCAGTGGTGATATGATCGCCGAGTTCCTGTCCCAATGCATCGGGAGATTTTTTTAATTGCTTGATAAAAGCAAACAGCACTACCGTATAATCTCCTTCAAACTCTGGCTTGGTGGCATTTACCAATATATCAACCGGCAGCAGATCGATCCCATATAACTGGTTGATGGCTACTGCTGTCACTTCTTTTATTTTTAAAACCACGCTCATTTCTTAACATTTTCGGCTCGCAAAAGTAACCAATTAACCCCTACCTTCGATGCCGTTTATGCGAAAGCTACATGATTATATCCGTGGCGCCGTACTGAGTATGGTGGATATGTTTTACCCGCTGTTCCGTAAGGTCATGCCGCTGCAAACCTTTCGCTATGCGGCCTGCGGCGGTTTTAATACTTTACTTGATATTACACTTTTCTTTGTGTCGTATAATTTTATCCTGAAAAAACAGCCGATACATCTGTCTTTTTTAACCATCGGCCCGCATATCGCTGCTTTTTTGATTGGGTTCTGTGTTACATTTCCCATTGGTTTTTATCTGAGCCGTTATGTGGTGTTCCAGGAAACTTCGGTTGCCAAACGCGAGCAGTTGAGGAAATATTTTATGGTGGTATTGGGTTGCCTGTTCCTTAATTACGGGTTCCTGAAATTATTTGTTGATGTATTTGGCTGGTACCCCACACCATCAAAATTATTGACCACTGTGTTCGTGGTTGCGTTCAGTTACCTCACGCAAAAGAATTATACTTTCAAGGCCGGAGCAGTTGCTGAGGGTGGGAAGGTGAGTGGTGAGTGGTGAGTGGTGAGTGGTTAATAGTTAATAGTTAATAGTTAATAGTTAATAGTTAATGAGGCGGGGATTCAAGGTATTCAAAAAAACGGTTGGTTTCCTTGTCTTGTAATTTGCCGAAAATATTTATAAAAGAAGAGCCTGTAAATTTCAGCCGGATACTTCTTTCTCCTGTATTATTTATTTTTTTTGCTAAAATGGAAGACGGAAAACTTCCGTCACCTTTATTTGCGATCTCGAAACCATTGATCTTATCAAGTTCCCAATTTCCTTTCGTGCCAAGTATTTCAAAATGATATAAACCGTTGCTGTCAATATCTTTCAGCCAAATTAATGGGTAACGAAAATCATACGGGCCCCATTCGGTTATGCGTATATTTTTTTTGCCCTGTGGAACAATTGCTGCAGGCATCGAACTATCCGGGATGCTTTTTAATCTTTCATCTTTCTGGTATTCCATATCGAGGAACTCATCGTCGCGTGTTGTATCGATGTTGTCTATATTGTCACCAAATTCATAATTCTGATCAACCATCAATTTTGTATTTCCGCTGAATACAACGGTATCTGTTCCCATCACATCAAAAGCAATATGGTCTGATGTAAAACGGTTAGCTGCCATCCAGTAATTGCGGCTCGCGGTATTTCTTTTTTTTGAATAACCCCAGTCATCAGGTTGCTTTTCCCTCGACCATATTTTTATTCCCGTTTGGTTGCCGGTAAATCCATTCAATGCAATATTGATATCCTGCCCATGTTCAATACCAATGCCGATGCGGTTACTGTCGATCACATTATCTGTGATATCTGTATCAAAACTATACCCGCCCCAGATCCCGTAATCGCAATCTTTCATAATATTTTTCATGATAAGGTTGCGGCTGAAAGTTACTTCCACTCCGTTTGTTGGTGCATATGAAAAATCATTGCCATAAATAAAATTGTCATTGCAGCCGCCTTCGCCTGTATCCATCGTGGTTTGGCCGGCCCACAAGAAAAACCCATCGCCGCTGTGTGTGGCAGTATTGAAAGCAAAAATATTATTACTGCTTTGTTCGTAAACCAGCATACCGGCACTGTCCTGTCCGCGTTTGTATTTTCCATCACTGTAACCACGCACATTATAATCGAGCCGGTTGTGGTAAACTTTATTGTTACTGCTTCTGTACAAACCAATGCCAATGCCTGAATTGAAAGAAAAATTATTATCCGCCACCTCCGTTTTTTCGCATTGTGTCATCATCAATGCGCATTGTCCGCCGGTTACCATGTTGTTTGTGATAAAGGCCTTGCTGCAATTCTTCAGATAAATGGCCGCGCCATAACGTAACCATTCATCGTTTTCATTGTGATGATAACTCATCCAGTCGCTCTCATCCTCGTGTTCGCGGTTACTTAACAGATGCTGGCGGTAATTATAACTGAGATCGCAGTTATCTATGGTAAGGCCGGATACACTATCGGCCAGTATCGCTACTTTGTATCCATGCACCACGGCATTTTTGATAACGATATTATGTGAACCTTTTTTAATAAGAACAGAAAGCCCATAAAATTCATCCGGCCTTACTTTATCATTCGAACCCTGCAATATGGAATGATTGAAATCAACGGTAATATCATTTCCATCAATTACCAATAAAGGCTCTTTGATATTTGCAGATGCATTAAGTTGATAAATATTTGCATTAACAATTACAGATGTTTTGATAACCATGCCTGCTTTCAGGTCAACAGAGTTTGCATAGAGAAATGAAGCGGAGAAAAGAATACAAATAAAAATGAGAATGCTTTTCATTTAGTAAAGATAAGCATCCTTGTAACCTACTTCTTTCGGCACCTAAAGGGGAATATATTTTTCTACCCCCGCCCCTGAAGGGGAGAATGATTTTCTTGTTCGAACAGTGTGAAAGAAAATTTAATACCCCTTTAGGGGCAGGGGCAGAGAAAAGAGAAATCGTATCAATGCTCCTTCGTCTGTGTCATACTAAACCAGTTGCCGCAGCCATCTGTGATCACTGCTTCAACTCCATAGAACTGTTCTTTGGGTTCTGATTTGAATACTACACCTTTTGATTTCAGTTCTTCATATGTTGCCCTGCAATCCGGTGTGTATAATACGCCGGCGCCCATCGCTCCTTTATCGAGTAATACTTTGAATGCGGCTTTCGATTCATCATCGTAACTCATACCTGATGAAAACGGATTGAGTAACGAGATCTCAATATCCGGTTGATCAGGAGGTGAAACCGTTAACCATCTTAAACCATTAGGCATGGTAGCATCGGTGTTTACGGTAAACCCGAGTTTGGTTACGTAAAAATCATGGGCTTTTTCCTGGTCATTAACAAACAGGCTTGCATGCGAAATTTTTGTTATCATATCTTTTTGTTTATACAATGAAGCTATGTTACAACCAATAAAAAAATTTCTCGAAACTTGCTATTTTTCTTCCGGGGAATGTGGTGCAATAAAACAATGCGGTATCACACAGGCAGGTTGGTACGCCGCTTTTTCCTTTTGCTCCTGTACTTTGTTGCGATAAGACCTTGGTGCGAGGCCGTGATGTTTTTTAAACAAAGAACTGAATGAACCATGGCTCTCAAAACCAATATCAGTACAGATACCGGCAATACTAAGTTCATTCGTTTTTAATAATTCCTTTGCTTTCTGCAGCCTTTTTTTTGTGAGGTATTGGTGCGGCGTAATATGGTAAACTTTTGTAAACAACCTGTGAAAATGAAAAGAGGAAAGATGCGCATTGGAAGCAACTGTTTCCAGGTCTACGGCCTCATCAAAATGCCTATCGATAAATAGTTTGGCGGAAACCAGTTTTGTATATATATCGGCAGACAGGGTTTGCATATTTAAAATTGTAAATGTACGCTTCCAAATACACCAAAATCATTGGTGTTCGATTTAAATAAATTAGGATTGAGCCCGGCAGGAATATTCCGCAAAGGTGCACTGCGCCACACAAAATCGATCCGTAATAATTTAAAAATATTTTCAAACCCTGTACCCACTTCTGTATAGAATCCGCCACGCAATGAACGCAAACGGTATTCATTATAATATTCGATCCGGTTAACTGCACGGCTTTGATCCGTAAGATCGCCCCAAACGGATTTAAAGTTCCAGAACTGGCGCATGTTCGATTTACGCATGAAGGGCAACAGGTTCAATAATTTCTTTTCAAAATTATGCTCGAGGTTGATACCTGCAAACCTGTCGCTCACATATTCAAACCGGTTCATCAGGTTAAAGGATTGTTTGTTGTAATAATATATTTCATTGCCCGGATGCATCTCGAGTAACATAAATGGCAATGCCTCATCTGTAATGATCTTTCCTCCATAAACCATATAGCTAACCTTGCCCCAACGGGGTATGCGTGTAGTGTGTGTAATGTTTGCGTTCAAACGCAGGTATTGATAATCGGATTGGAAGAGATCATGAACGGCCCATGCGGCGCGCACTTCAAATACCGGAAGGTTGCTTTTTAATTTTACATCTTTCCTGTGACGTGAGAAAGTTTTTTCACCCGGCGCATACCTTAACCGCAACCCTAATTCAGAACTTACAATATTTGATTGGGTGGAAAAACTAAACAATGAACTGGTAGATGGCAACGGCGTATAGGTTCTGTATTCAGAGCGTGTGATAAAAGGCTGAACGGAGAATTTAGTTTTCCATTCTTTGGTAACAGCCAGTTTGATCTCATCAACGCCCAAAAATTTTTGCGGGATACCTGGCCTGCGTATCAGCTGGCTGAAAATATTATCCGTGGTTATGTCTTCATCATTGTATCGCGTGCGGCCGTTATCGAGATCATGTGTGTATGAGGCAAATAAAGTAACGCCTTTATCATTCGGTAATTTATAGGTAATATCTGCTCTTCCTTTAAATGCATTATCCATGAAGCCATAAGCGATATAACCATGCAGGCGCAAATATTTGCTGAAATCTTCAGTGGTGCCAAGATCAAAACGCATGCGTAAACGCTCGAGCTGGTTGCCGCTGATCCATTTATACCATGGGCCGATCTCGATCTTGCCCAATTTTTTATGGCCATCAAAAATAAAAGTAAGCGCCTTTGTATATTTTATAAAAGCAGGAATGGTTTTGATCGTGTCCATCATTTTGTACACTTTCTTTTCATTCGCACTGAGTTCTTCGTGCCGTTGATCTTCCCAGAATTGTTTGTCTTTATCGCGCGCCGTTTCCGAAACAACCACTTCTTCTTTTTGTGCGTTGGCCGCCAGTTTCTGATCGATGGAGGGATCATTTACGCGCACATCTTTATACGTGCTTGTCCTTCTCGCAATAAAAGATAATTTTTCTTTTCCGAAAGGTGCAAAATCGATCACGGTTTTATCTTTCGCAAACATCCATGAACTGTCCGTTTGCAAAGCAAATTCCTGCACAATACTCAGGCGGTTCACATAATTGATATTGGCTGTTGCCGATATATTCAGGTTGATCTTATAAATACCCCAGTTGCCGCCATGTATCCAGCAATCGCCGCTGAACGTATTTTCTCCTTCTCTTTTTGGCGTGAATAATAAATGGAGATAACGCTGGCCGGAAATATATTGCGTATCGGCGCCTTTATAATTATAATATTTATCACCCACATCACTCAACGGGCTGATGAATTCTTTACCCATCGCATTGGTAAAATTTTCATACACATTTATTTTCTGGTTCATTCCACCAATGAATTGCAGCACGCTTTCATTCTTCATGCCATCCGTTTTCGCGGCTTTGATCTCTTCACGTACTTTATGCGGGTCGGTAGAATAATAATAATCGGAGAGAGCTTCCGTCATATAGATCGGAAGAAAAGGTTTGTGGTCAGATACACTATCGATATTATCCAGCAGGAATGCGAAAGGCTTTAATAATTTCTTATCCGTAAAATATTTACGGCTCACATTATTAATATCGAGTTCCATTTTATTATACAACTCGTAGGCGTAATTTTTATACTTGTAAGGATTGTTCTTTGCCTTATTGGCAACAATAAATTTCCACCACCGTAATCCTTTATTGAATTTTGATCTTACTTCAACAGTATGTGCCAGTTTAAGATCGCGTAGTATCAGTTCAACAGCTGATGTATCTTTTCTGTCGTTCCGGATGGCTTTATATGCATCAGCAAATCCTACGTAAGCAACAACGAGCGTATCTTCTAAATGCTGGCTCAGTTTGATGATAAAATTACCCGCACTATCGCTGGTCGTTCCCACGCCCGCCCTTTTCCAGTAAATGCTTGCAAAAGCAACCGGCTCTTTGGTAAAATCATTGATCACTTTTCCATGTATGTTCTGGCGTTGTGCCCAGGAAAAGGAACACAGCAATAACATACACAAAAGCAGGAATGCTTTAAAAACAGGAAGTTTTGTAATAATCACTCACACAAAGTTTACCGGGGGTTAGACAAATGAGCCAGGTTCAACAGAGAAAGGATTTTAAAATGTCCGCAAATGCTCATAGGTCATAAACAGGCAGGGCTATTGGGGATGGCTAAAGCTACAATTTATAATCTTTCCGTTGTGGCCCATCTGTCATAAAATCCTCCTATTTAAACCAATTTTAAGTGATAGGCATAACAATGTCCGGCAAGGGGTTCAAAAGCTGACATTTTTGCATTTTATACCCGGTGGCATAATGATTGACAAGTAAAAGCTGATTATAAATCTGAAATTCAAAAATTATGGGCAAAATAATAGGAATTGACCTCGGTACAACCAACAGTTGTGTGGCCGTTATGGAAGGTAACGAGCCGGTAGTAATTGCCAATGATGAAGGGCGTAGAACAACGCCTTCGGTAGTGGCATTTTTAAAGAATGGTGAGCGTAAAGTGGGTGATCCTGCCAAAAGACAGGCCATTACCAACCCGCAGAATACCATCAGCAGTGTAAAACGTTTTATGGGCCGCCGTTACGACGAAGTGACCGAAGAGATCAGCCATTGGAGCTATAAAGTGGCCAAAGGTGACAATAATACGGTTCGCGTTGCGATTGATGACCGTTTGTATACGCCACAGGAGATCTCGGCAATGATCCTTCAGAAAATGAAGAAAACAGCCGAGGATTATCTCGGGCATGAAGTAACCGAAGCGGTTATTACCGTACCGGCATATTTTAATGATGCACAGCGCCAGGCAACCAAAGAAGCCGGCGAAATTGCCGGGCTGAATGTTCGCCGTATTGTGAACGAACCAACAGCTGCTGCATTGGCTTATGGTCTGGATAAAAAACATGCCGACCAGAAGATCGCCGTATTCGATTTAGGTGGTGGAACATTTGATATTTCTATCCTTGAACTCGGTGATGGTGTTTTCGAAGTAAAATCAACCAATGGCGATACGCATCTGGGTGGTGATGATTTTGATAAAGTGATCATGGACTGGCTGGCTGATGAATTTAAATCGCAGGAAGCGATCGATCTTCGTAAAGATCCGATGGCATTACAGCGTTTGAAAGAAGCTTCTGAAAAAGCAAAAGTAGAATTGAGCTCTTCTTCAGAAACAGAGATCAATCTTCCATATATCACCGCAGTAGATGGTGTGCCTAAACACCTGGTGTTGAAATTAACACGCGCAAAATTTGAGCAACTTGCAGATAAATTATTCGCACGTTGTTTAAAACCATGCGAAGATGCATTGAAAGATGCAGGTTACAGCATCAACGATATCAATGAAGTGATTTTGGTAGGTGGGTCAACACGTATCCCTAAAGTACAGGAGATCGTTGAAAAATTCTTTGGCAAAAAACCAAACAAAGGAGTAAACCCCGATGAAGTGGTTGCATTAGGTGCAGCCATACAAGGCGCGGTATTGACCGGCGAAGTAAAAGATGTGTTATTGCTTGATGTAACGCCGTTAGGATTAGGTATTGAAACAATGGGTGGTGTGATGACAACAATGATCTCATCGAACACAACCATTCCTACCAAAAAAACAGAAGTATATTCTACTGCCAGCGATAACCAACCCGGCGTACAGATACACGTATTACAGGGAGAAAGGCCGATGGCGAACCAGAATAAAAGCCTCGGTATGTTTAACCTCGATGGTATTCCACCGGCACCACGCGGCGTACCGCAGATCGAAGTAACGTTTGATATTGATGCCAACGGAATGTTGCATGTAAGTGCAAAAGACAAGGGTACCGGCAAAGAACAAAAGATCCGTATTGAAGCAGGCAGCGGCTTAAGCAAAGAAGAAGTGGAGAAAATGAAAGCAGAAGCAAAAGCCAATGAAGCAACGGATAAAGAAGCAAGGGAAAGAGTGGAAAAGCTGAATAGTGCAGACAGTATGATCTTCCAGACTGAAAAACAGTTCAAAGAGTTTGGAGATAAAATATCTGCGGATAAGAAAGTGCCAATTGAATCTGCCCTGAATAAACTGAAAGAAGCACATAAGAACCAGGATATCGCAGGCATCGATGCAGCCATGGCAGAAATGAATACCGCATGGACCGCCGCCAGTGAAGAAATTTACAAAGCACAGGCAGACGGCGCCGCACAAAGTGCGCAACCAACAGGCGAGCCACATGAACATGCTGCAGGCGAACAAGGCAAGAGTAATGATACCATGGAAGATGCGCAGTTTGAAGAAGTGAAATAAGGATCGCGGTTACGCGGATTTTTAAATATGATTTGATAAAGCCCTCACAAAAACTGTGAGGGCTTTTTTTATTTTAATCTGCGGCCTGCTTTTTTATGTACAGGCCAATTACCGCGAGCATAATAATTCTATGGGCGAAGATTTTGCGGCAGCTTTATCATTTTCTTACATACAATCCAATAATGGCCAACATCATTGTTATAAAAAACGCGAGTAGCCAGCGCGCAATATCCGTCCTGGTATCTGATATTTTAAGTTTCAATTCTGCTATATCCTGTTTGAGTTCCAGCTTAAGGTCTTTCAAATCTTCTTTTGCAGCAAGCGTTTTCAAATTATATTCATCTGCTTCTTTTAATCTGGCATCTACAAAACCCACCAATGCTTCCGCTTCCTTGCCGCCAAGTTTTTGTTTTAATATTTCGTAGAGTTGTATGCGTGTTGTTGTGATCACCATAAGTAAAATGCTGCTTCAAAAATAAACAATCCCGTTTTATAAATCTTGTCTCCAGTTAAAAAAACTACCATTTGCGTATAAATACCTAATGAGAAGAGAAGTCATTCCAAAAAAACTGCGCCGCCGGATGCTTCGATACGTTGCCCTGTGATCCAGCCGCCATCTTCGGAACATAAGAACGCCACCACGCCACCGATATCTTCGGCCTGCCCAACTCTTCCCAGCGCAATAGTGGAAGCAAGCATGGCTTTTCTTTCTGGATTATTGCGGATGGCTGCGTTGTTGAAATCTGTTTCAATCGGC